>Ga0228710_1002235_pt1 | contig 30306 bp, 25 predicted proteins | sample MedpolnodulmetaG_FD_177995 | JGI IMG/M metagenome (GOLD analysis project Ga0228710, IMG submission 177995) | Root nodule microbial communities from Medicago polymorpha collected in Santa Monica, California, United States - pink nodules | ecosystem: Host-associated > Plants > Roots > Nodule...
GTTATTTGAGATATTAAACCTTTTTTTTAAATAAAATTGGTTAATTTTAAAATATTTTTTTACATAATAAAATTTAGGTGACTTGGGTTTCGGAGACACAACAATGTCAAAGATGTGTTTACAGAGGTACTTATAGATCATCCACCAAGGAAATCTTACGTCGACAACTTAAATTGAATCTGCAACTTTGAGATGAGTCAACTCATTACCAACTGAGTCAACGTTCAATAACTTAATTTTAATGATATTAGTAACTATGAAAAAAAAAATATTGAAATAGGAGAAACTCTTGCATAGTCTCAAACCCAACACTAGATATTTAGAGGCATTCAATCTAATAAATATTTGTTAGAACAAAAATATTTGTTAATCAAAGATAGAGAGAAAAAGTGCATCACATACAACAATAAAAAAAAACCAATGTTCTCTTGGTCTCCATTGTTGCTGGACTAGCATAGACAACACATCCGAGATCGCTAATACTAACACAATCTCTAGTTTAGCAACGAGTTTAATTTTCGATATGATCAAGCTGCATGAAATCAAAACGAAGCTCTTGCACGTCTTCGGTGCATGTCAAACTCTCTCCTACCTGTCGTTGAACATGTCACAACATTATTTTTCCAACCGTCGCACGGAACTACGAACAATTCAATGTGACATTCAAACGACGAAATTATAAAAGAAAATGAAAATCCAAATCTATATAAAAATCACATATTTATTTAGATTAAAAAATAGAGTGAAAAAGACGAAGATCACCAATTTTTATTTAATCTGCCACGTCATAATTTTAGAATACATAGCGAGGATAATTGACACATCTACCCTTGTGTGGCACACCCTAATTTTACTTGTGTGTTAGGAGGAGGATTGTTGTTTATCGAAACGAAAGGGTCGGTTGTAGTATTTCTGTTGTTCCACTGTCAAGCAGAATAAGACCATAGTTTGAGTCTTCAATCGTTCGTTCGTCAACTATACTATACTCTGTGAATTTTCAGTTTCAATGGCGAGTAACTGGAGAAGAACACTTGGTAACGCAAGGTCGTTCGTCAACAATTCGATGGGTGGTCTGAGAGGAGGAAGCAACCTCGCTTCTTGGGTTGTCGCCGGAACCCTAGCTTATTATCTTTGGATCAAACCTGATCAAGACCTCAAACGCGAACAACAAGCTAAAGCTGCTATTGCTTCTTCTGATGATCCTTTTCGCTATGTTGAAACTCGAAAGCCTGTTCCTGATCCTCAAGTTCGTTCCCCTTTCTTACCACTTTTACTTGCCTTTTGTTTTTATCTATTATTATTTTTATTTTTTTTTAATTTTCAATTTCAATTTTAGGTTACTGGTTTGATATATGGAAACAACAACAAAGACAAATCATTTAGGGCAGATGATTAGCTTGTAAGTTTCTTGCCTAATTACTTAATTATGTGCTTGGATTTCTAATCCGAGTTTAATGATTGTACACCAACAATGTATATACGTCCGTTAATGTTTTACCAACTTGACACGTTGTAAATAAGTTTTTTCTAAAAGTAATACTAGGTCGTCATGGCAAAATAGTGAAATTTGATCGGTGTACGTGTAAACCTAATTTACATTGTTGGTGTATAGTTATTAAATTACTTTCTATATTGTACGGCGATATGCTAATGCGATGATGTACCGATACGCTAATATTCTGATATGGCTATTTTTAAAATGTAAGATATTATAGACCTAGGATTGTGTTTGGATATGCATAAAAAGGTTCATTGAGTATGACAAATATTGATTGGATATTTAGTTCTTAGACGTTTTGTTGTATCGTTTTTAAACTAGAGCATCGTTTTGGTTGGATGCATTAGGGTTTGGACTTGGAGAAAAACACAACTGAAAGAAATTACAAGTATCGAAACGAGCATAACTGTTAGAGGAGAAAAACATGCAGCAATTTTTTAAAGGCACACACATGCAGCAATCTGAAAATGAAGAGTCATGTGTTAAAATTGACCTAAATGAAGCCTAAATACTTGTGATTATAACATAAATGCGCGCGTAATCAATCAATCCTTCCAAAAAGCGTGTTTCAATTAGTCAAATATTAAATAATGACGTAATCAAAACAGTCCTTTACATATTAGTTAGGAAAGCAAAACGGTGTGTTTACATTAGTGAGGAAATCCCAACGCAGCGTTCTCCGTGTTTAAAAATGATAGGGTTTTCGGTTTCTCGAAACCAGGTCGCAGAAGTCCAACCCAAGTTAGTCCGTGCTGTTCGTCTCTTCTTGCTCGAAACAAACATAAAGCTTTACGATCCTTCTCAGAAATCACAATCTTGACCATGAAGTTCCATTTCGTGTGGTCTTGCTTGAATCGCAGCACGATTCCATGGGGCCTGGTGATAGGATGGTAAGATCGTATGTGCTAGCACTCGATCCTGACTACATTGCTTGTGATTATAACAAAAAAGCATAGAGATATATCTTTCTCTTATCCATATTAAAATATATTTTAATTTCCTTTTAAACGTCCCATGAATATATTTTTCCCTAATCAATGTCAAAATGCCACGAAATCCCATTAATTTATTGAAAATATGTCTCAAGTCTTGACTCTATTCAAAATATCAAAGAAGTGGTTCTATGGATGTTCGCAAGTGAGAGAGAGTAGAGAGAAGTTGATTTTAAAGTGAAAGGGGTAGAGGGAAAAGTTGGTCCGCAAGTGAGAATGAGTGGGGGGAAATTGCTTGACGTCTCTGGTACATGGGAGTGGGCTGTAGGAGTGGTTTGCAACTGCTTCTTCTAGATAATGAGTGCGTAAAAAATTCAGCCTTCCAGAACAGTGTGTTTCAACCAGTCAAATAATGAACAACGACATAAACAAAACAGTCCTTTACATATTAGCTAGTAAAGCAAAACAGTGTGTTTAGATTTGTGAGGAAATCCAAACGCAGCGTTCCGCGTTTTTAAAAAAATAGGGTTTTCAGTTTCTCGAAACCAGGTTGCAAAGCCCAACTCAAGTCAGTCTGCGCCGTTCGTCTCTTCTCGCTTGAAACACACATAAAGCTTTATTATCCTTCTCAGAAATTGCGATCTTGACCACGAAACTCCCTTCTGGCGCAATTCCATGCGGGTGGATTATAGGATGGTAAGATCCTATGTGCCAGCACTCCATCCTGACTACATTGCTTGTGATTATAACAAAAAACCATAGAGACATATCTTTCTCTTATCCACATTAAAAAATATATTGGTTTCCTTTTAAACATGCAATGAATATACTTTTCCTTAATCAATGTCAAAATGCCGCCAAATACCTTTAATTTATTTAAAATATGTCTCAAGTCTTGACTCTACTCATTTGCTTACTATCTTCCGTGCCACAATCCTCTTTGCTAAGTTTTTTGGGGAGGAGGCATAATCTTGCTTATACACCTTCTTCACCTGTGAGCTTTCTATTTGGCTCGTATAAGGAACTTCAGACCAGCCACTCTCAGACCACCGAATATGATGTGTGTCGAAAGCAGGAGCCTGATGCCGATTTCCTTGTCAGATGACCAAACTATTATATCTCTGTCCATCTTCTTTGTTTCTGTCTGTACCTTCTTTGGAGATTCAACCATTCCGATTCCATCATCATGGTATTCACCAACACATTGCCTTTCTTCCATTCCAGTAGTTTCCTCATTGCCATCATTACTCAAACCTAATTCTTCATTAGTTCGCATTGAAACTTGGTTCACAATTTTTCTCTCCAAGGTTATAATTAACCTCTATATAACATAGGAGCTCATAACTTCACTCACATCTTCATCATCATCGTCATCCTGCTCTATAACTAGTTCAGGAAGCACATGATTGTGAACTTAAGATTTTGGATCAAGCTCTTGACTAACTCCAGAAACAGAAGAACGCGGGGGATTGAATTCCCATATGAATTGGATTCTACACTAATTGTTTCTGGGGGGATGTGACTCTTCTTGAGTACCCATAATCCTGACATTGGAAATCAAATGATTGACTTGGTGCCATTAAAAAAAAAAATATGTTGACTTGGTCTCTTTTGTTTAATTGGGTGCTCCTCATGCATCACAATGGATGAGTTCCATTTACATGGGACTTCGATTGGCCTGAGCTTTGAGGTAAATCTTACAGTGCCACATCATCACTGACCCGCTGGCCAGAGACGGCTCAGCTCCTTGTAGCTCAGCCTCGATGATGAATTCAAATTCGATTTTGCTTTGAATGGGAACCTGACCTCTCTCTCGATCTCGGTCATCGTCTGAACCAAAAATATCGCTGTAAAACATGTCATTTTTCGCCGGAATCCTAAACACCCGCAAACTCCGGTTGCTGCCGGAGAAGCAAAGTCGGCTGCTTGAAAATTTCCTCGCAGAAAGAATCAGACCTGGAGAATTTGTGCGTGAGGAGGCTCCTAGGTGGATCTCCGAAGACATCGGCAAAGTCATAGGCGTCCATCTTTTTGCCTTGGAGACACCGTTGTTGAAGATGGGTTCCTGTGTCCGTGAAGATGACCGGTCCTCTATGGATCACTGGCGATGAAACGCAGACATTAATCCCATCCGCATTCTCCATGACTCATCCATTACCCGGTGAGTTTCTCTGGGGTGATCACTTCTTCCCAGTTCCCCCTGACTGGAAAATTCACCCCTCATCATGCAATGCAACAAACAATATCGATATTAACACAATATTAGGTAGTGAACAATCATATTACTAGTACCTTGAACAAGTTCTTCTAAAAGAAAGGATATCAACACAATAACGTACCAAGCAAAATTTAAAAATGACTTATTTAATTGCAAGATAAGAGATAGTTAAAGATGTAAAGAATCACGAGTTTTTTGCTGGAAAAACAAAAGAGCCTCATTCAGATGCGTTGAAAGAGTCCAAAGTCCAAACCATATTGTTTCAAGTTGCACTCTAAACTCTAAAGCATCCTATCTGTATTAGAACTATACCATTTTTTAAATATAAAAGTGGCCTTTATATATGGGATAATGTGTGGGTGAAGTATCGAAGAGTTGGTATCGTATTGGATGTGTCCTTTATGGATACATGAAGGGATTGCATATATGAATGCTTCATGGCCAATATGTTTATTTTTCTTGTATTTGGGTTTGTGATTGCTTGATTATTTGGGTTTTAATGCTCTGATATCAGAGGCATAAATATATTGATTTATTGATTCATTTATGATGATGTTCTTGGCAGGAATCAAAATGGAAACTATAAACAGGGAGACTTATATTATTTTTGGATACAGGGTCAGTTTCAACTTGTTTTCGCTCTCCCTTAGCAGGAATCAAAATACTGTATTACTATTAAGGATATAGTAAATTAAGTTTTGTTTTGTTTTACATAGCAGCAGTGCTCTCCCTTCAAATGTTATAGTGTAATTTCTTGAATTTTGAGAATGACTGGGGGTAACAACCCATCCTTCAGGAAACATGTTATTAATAATTAATAAGTCCTGCCATTATAATCCACTATTACTCATGAAACTATGTTTGTTGAAGTTAAATAAAAACATCGCGTTAGTAGCTCTGTTCAATAAAAATTTACAATCACGTGAGCTTCAAACTATGTGCATTTTCTTGAAAATCCACGAACCTCACATTTGATGACAATTATTCCCATGGTTCTCTGAATTTTATGCTCACAAGTCGGAACAAGATAATAAGCTTATTGCATGCCAATGCTATTTGGTTTCCTATGTTCTCCAAATCGGAAATCTCAGACCTTTAACCCACCTGTTTGAAATTAAATTTACTAGGTAGAAGAGTTTCCGTATGAATAAACCAACAATTTTGTCTTTTAAACTAATGTAATCTGTCAATATTGTCTCTAAAATATATGAAAATTTGGCATGTTGGTCCCGAGAAGCAAGAACATCACCAATGTGAGTATCTTAGAGTGTTTCATAGCAGGGTGAATCCTTATCTTATACTCCCTCCGTTCTAAAATATAAGCAAATTTTACTTTTTAGGTTCATTCAATTAATGATATATGTGGTCCATTAATTGAATGAACCTAAAAAGTAAAATTTGCTTATATTTTGGAACGGAGAGAGTATTTTCTTCTAGTTGGAGGAACAAAATGTTGGCTGGTTATTTTAAATAAAAAATAAAAAAAATTAAAATATAACAATTTGAGTTTATTATAAAAATTAAAAATGAAAACAATTATAATACACTACCTCTAAAAAATAATTATGATACACTAACCATAGATTCACACTTCAATTCTATTCAAATTGTTTACGTAGAAACAAGTCACTTAAGAAGTCTTTGAAGCGTACACATTTTACCCAATTGTTTTATACAAAACACTCATTGATCAATTTCAACATAAGTTTACAAAAGCAAGCATGATTCGGTTGTGTTCTCATTCGGTGTTCAATCCATGAAAATAAAATAAAGAACAAATAAATATTTATCATCCATAATTATAAAAAAATACATGACAAATATTTCTCACCAATACATAAAAAAAGCACATGATAAATATTTTTCACTAATAAGTATAAAAAATAAGGGTAAAATATTTATCATTGATATATATAAAGGAGGAGAAAAAAAATGACATTTGTTCAGATGTTGGGAAGAGTGTGATTCTCCCTCTAGTGGATTCAGATTCCGTGAACTTGATGGTCCTTTGCAAACACTACATCCGAAAAGTTGTGTTCAAACGCCTATGGCCGGCCATGAAGAGCAGAGACTTATGATTTGCATATTGATGTTCAATTAGAACATACAATTGGGGCCTTGGGGGGTTGGTTAGGTCAATTGATTTAAGTCATTAAAGAAGTTGAGGAGTTCTCACAAGGAGAAAAATACCAACATATTAGCATTTGTTATTTTCTTTTTACAAAATATTTGCATTTGTTATTAAAAACAAATTAGATCAGCCGTTTATAATGAATATGTTTCTCACCTCTGTTTCTTGTTCTGGCTATTGAATATGTAATTCATACGACCTAATTTGTTTGATTATTTGCTGCAATCATGTTTTTTCTCAAGAGTTGCACAAATACGTTGTCGAGCAATATTTCATGTAATTTGGTTTTATGGCGCTGCAATTGAATTTGTTGACCAAAAGAATAACACACCGTCTTTATCATTACTCCCTATGTGTACACAATTATAACACTACGAGCATGGAGTAGTCATTTTACGTCCTGGCAGTGGTCACCGAACGGAATTCTAAAAAATTTTGGTGTTAGGAGGGATTTGGCTCTCTCCCCTCCAAAAACTCCGACCCAAACGGACCAGCACGGCTGGTAGAAATAAGAGGTATACATTTGGATTGGTGCATAGTGACATGACCATTTTTTAACACACCCACCAGTAATCTGAAGCAGCTATTTCTGCTAAACATCTTGTTCGTTTGGCATTTTTGTAAGCAACCAGATTTCGAGGCAGTCCTCTAACTCATTGGACTTTTCCTAATGATGTGCACCAGCGAAGTTCAACAATGTTAAAAAAAAATTGTTTTTTTTCTTCTATAAAGGCGAAATGGATCTTAACACATGAAAATCAAGCATATTAGACCAGTGCATTTGGGTATTTTACCAAAGAGAGAATAAATCATTGATAGTAAAGTTGGTCAATAGTTTTAACTAAACCAACAGGGCTAGACTAGTTCCTAGCATAACCATGCTTTCACAGTTTATAAAATTTAACTCCTTTTGAGAATATGCGAGAAACCAATCATTTTCCGGGGAGGAAAATTCACACAGCTCCTTGCTCGAAAGGAACGCGCACAAATAGTCGACCATGCAAACTAACAACAGCAGATGTCTGGAGCGGATCAATTCTCGCAGGTAAGTTCACAACCTGGAAAAAAAAACCAGCTAATTTCATTTACCCATTTTCAAATCACAAGCCAAGCTAATGTTTCGCAATGGTTAATATTGTTGTGCTACTGTGATAAATTCTACTGCTACTGTTAACATTGTGATATCCAGATGAAAATAGTAAATATATCAAGGTATTAGTTGAGAGAAGATAGAGTTACCTTTTTGAAGGGGGTGATACCCCATGGATTGTCAGCATTTTCTGGCATACCAGTTATAACAAGTCGTCCAACTGGATCGGATTGGACCCGTACCTGGATTCATTCAATCAATCAAAGTAAGTAATAAAAACATAAATCAAGGAAGGCAAAATCATAAAGGAAAAAAAACACACTCTTAAATGACTCTCTCCAAAACTAAGTGAAAAAATCCATCCTTAAATAATTGAGCGATTATGATCACAATGGCATAAAATTAAGTCCACTCTTGTTCACTTTAGAGAAAACCCCTGAAAAGATGTTTTTTGGATCATGAAATACAAGTAGGGACTAATTTTTTAACATGACAATGCCATCAAAGTCATGTCATCAAATTACTCCCAACACATGCAAAACTATGGTGGAAGCATTTCTCACGAAAATGAATCAAACAGCTCAGTACAAAGTGTTTGTTAGAAAAAAAGTAAAAAGTGTTTGTTTGTACATCCTACTTTATACATCTAAGCTTAAGAATCAAAACCTATAATATGTTGCAATAATTTAAGCATTTGCCTTATTACCTGTGATTTTTAGGTAATTAAGACTCGGCAATGAAAACCGACATTTTTTTGAGGTATGTAGGTGAAGTGGTAAGCACCACTAAAACTCACAGTCACAACTGTCAGGTACCGGGTTGGGTGGGTGTCCAACCTAGTAATTTCGGCATCACTAGTTGCACTGGGCTTTATAGACAAACCGACATATTTTTGATTCAACAGAACTAGGTAACTTAATATTAAGTAAGTTTTACCAGCACAAAAATAACAAAGGATAAAGATAACGGAACTACAGAGGTTACCTCTTCACGAAGGAGCCCAGGAACTAGAGCATACACTTCAAAACAATCCTTCTGGACATGGATATAGCAAACAATTGTAAAAAAAAAATCAATTTAAAGGAAACAATTCTGCCATTATGATACATTAAAGAACATGAATTGGGTAAAGAGAAAAACCAAACCGACTGACCGTTTCCCGCACATTGATCTTCACCCAATCAGCTGGGGGTCCAATGTCCACTACTGCTGTGACCAATCTACCAGATGAAAATCATTTAGCTATGGTTATTACTTATTAGAAATACAAAACTTTAATGATGCACTTAGAATTTGGAGGGTGACCCAAGTGACCCGATAACAGATGACCCAAAGCATCTTGGATAGACTTTGATGCCACCTTGGAATTTGGTTGGGTCTAACCCATCCCTATAAAATCGGCTTATAGAGGGTCTAACTCATACCTACAAAACCGGCTTATAGAGAGGGATGCCCCCCACCTATAAACGCATTTTCAAGCCTTATCTTATCCAATATGAGACTCTTAACAGCTGCCTCTCAATTATTTCAGATTTCCAGTAGGAATTATTAATGGTTAAATGGATTGTGGTGTCAGTAATATAGATGGTATCCACACTGACATCATGCAAAATATCAAAGCATCCCCAATCCACATTAGCTTTGTCTGTGTATTGATTCACAAAATAGTAGGGGAGGAAAGATGGCATTACAGAAACCTTAAGAGAAGTCTCCAAGGACCTGAATAACATATGGACGAGCAGTACCATTGGGTGGGGGGATGCACAAAATCGCTCTGGTTAATTCTTTATTTGATTTTGCAGTAAAACAATAAATCTAATAAAAAACAGAATTATTGATTAATTTTGAACAATTATGCTATTATGATGTTCTTGTTGATTAACAAAACTTGTTATAATGAAGGGAACTCACATGGGGGTCAATAAAGTGAAATAAAAGATAGTAGATGTTGAAACCAACAGTGAAACAGATATAAATTACATTATATTTCAATTGATAGAAAAGACCAGTAACTTAACTGCCTGTCTCCTTCTATATTTGCAGTTCTGTCATCCATACCAGATGGTGTTCTCTGTTTGTTGATCACACCTAATTCATTGAAGCAATGAAGAAATTATGATGCAAGTAAGTTATAGGATAGTCGATGTTGGTTGTAATGAGCATACCGATATTTTTTAGGTTCTTTTCACGTTTTGGTGTGGGAGTGAAGTTCTTGTCCTGTGCAAGAAAATACAAAGAGGTCAAGTGATTGAAACATCAAACCAATGTATAAACACAACAAATGACAATAAGAAGGGGAATAGAAATTCAAAGATCCCAACAGACCTTAACAGCTGACTCAGGAACCTCGCCGTATCCCATAAGGCGCTGAGCATGCCAACCTTGCATTGCACGTGCTGCCGCATCCCTCCGCGCCCTACCTGAGCCTGGAGCCTGATAAACAGCGGTCTGCAAAAGAAATTCATCATTTCAACACTCTCCTTGCTTTTCATTTTGCTGGAGATAACCAGCAGAAGATTTAAGGAACTCTAGACAAGAGGCTTTACAGTTTGAGGGTTTTAGTGACACAACACCCACACCCATCTGCATTTATCAGCATGGCCAGTAATGGATGTGATATCCAGCACTGTTGGCCACTCTATGGTTTCTCCTTTCCTTTGTTTCTTAAAATCAGTTTTATTATCAAAGACATATGAAGAATTTGAGACACAAGCCAATGACTAATCTCCAAAGAAACTATTTTAAATGCATCATAATAAGTTTTTCATTTCTAGGTATTCATTGGCGTTTGTAAATGTAGGCCCTCTAGTACACATGAAAGTTCACAGTATGTTCCTCTATATTTAATTACAAATGCATTAAAGAGAAGTAGCTTTTACCGATGAAAAACTTATGAGCCATTTTTTGGGCTTCAGTTCCTTATTTTTTCTGCTTGATTGTGTGCTAAAGAAAACAAAAAGTATGATTCTAAAATATTACTTTTTTTACTCTATCAAGTAAACATATAAAGTTTGTTGTTTTTATTCTAGCAGTTATGTTCAAATCCAGTAATGTGAAGAGTTTATGCTTCACACCTCAACTTCTGTTTCTAATGCAAGATATGTGTATAACTGAAGAATCAAACCCATTCCACGACAAAGGAAAATAGAGGATCTTGTTTATCTAAAATTACCTATACTTAAGACATAAAATCATATAACCAGAGGGGGACAAAGAGCAATATAGAAACCTCTTTTTCCACACTCGATGGTTGATGGAGTGATCCGACAGGGAGCTGTAGCTCCCCAATCTCTCTCTTATGCTTTTCATACTCTAAAAGTGCCTGCACAAATTGAGATTTTTCAGACATCAGACACAAAGGAAACAGAAGACCAGGCAAGTGGCTAGAAAAGGCAACAAAACAAAAGTCACACTTGAAATAGTACAGGGCAGAAAAGCGTGTAATAACAAAAAATCTTGGTTTCATTTTCAGTGCAATCCAGAATTTCTGTCACAAGGACAACTCATGCCATGAGATGGTGATAGAGAGGCAGAAGACACTTTTTCCAAATTCACACTGAAACTGATGCACATTGTCTCTCGTTGATACAGATAATGAATTGTGTCTATTTACTAAGCATAAACTGATGAAACATAAATGTTACCTTCTCATAAAAGATTCTAAACGTCCATGAGACTGTAGTGCAAGTCCTGTGGTAGAGAATGTATTCAGTAAGATAATGAACAGCAAAGGGATCTTTGTCTTTAAGTGAATTATTGAAAGTTTTTATCTTTCAGAGACTGAATTATGTATGTCCATAACAACTAATTATGAGCACAACTCAGAAGAATACAAAACTAAATCAAAGTAAACAGCAGAAATACGAGATGACGGGCTATGCTTATTAAGAACTACTGAACAATAATATATCTGGTCCTTACTTGGGAGGGTGGAAAGACTCTCCTACTGACCGCCACAACTTCGATGCAGTTACCTACATATAATTGGTGAGTATTGTCAGTTATTTATTTTTGAACAGGCAAAAACAAAGTATTTTAAAAAGAAAATGGCCAAAAACATAAGAGAACTAAATAAAGATCCCAAAACATATCGCACTAAATGAAATAAAAATGTAGAATACCAAACAAACTAGAATATAATGATATGTTCTCAGACAACAACAACCAAGTCTTATCTCGCTAGATGGGAAATGTATATCTCTTTTTTATTTTTTTATTAAAAAATATAACTTTTGGGCAATGCATGTATCGAACAGACGACAATCATGAGCAACAAGTACAATTTACACCAACTGCACCATGCCCTCTTATTGGGAAATGTATATCTCTGACAACATTGTTAAAACTATAAAATGCAAAAACTACGGTGATGGGCTATATAAGCATGCAAAGAATGAGCAATAATGAAGCAAATGGATCAGTACCACTTCGTAGCCACCTAGTCTGATAACAGCTCTCCATAACCTGCAGCCGATGAGAAAATAAGCAGTCCGCTATCAGAACAGTTAATAAAAAATAAAAAATAAAACATTCAAAACTAGTATACGTTAGGGAGAGCAACAACGGGCTAATACTTCAGAACGACAAGAGAGGGAGACACCACATCTCCACCTAAAACCTTACGGCATTAGGTATATGGGTCACCTAACATCCCTTATATATTCAGCATTTAGCCGCCCGCCCATTCACAATTGATGTGGTACTAACAACTCACACACACTTAACCATTTGAAAATACTTGTGAGAAAAAGGATTTGAAGGGATATTATAAAGTACATACTTGAGGCAATTCAATGGCACTTGATAAAACTTAGGAGGCTTAAATTCCAAGGACCTCGATCTGTAGAAATGCTCAAGCTCTTTCATAAAGGCTTCTCGCTCCAAAGGCGTACCGGCTTCATCATAAGCAGCTATCTGCATAATCATATAACAATTAATTAAAATGTATTCAAAAGAATGGTTCTTATAATAAATAAAATAATGAAATCAAACAGAAAGTAGTTACTACCTCGCCAGCATTGTTATTATTCATTTCTGTAACGTTCTTAACTTTAGGTTTTGGCTGCTGTTGTTCAAGTTGAGGAGTGAGGGTAGAATTGACTTTTGTGTCATCATCAGCAGCAGCAGCATCAAGCATTTCTTGATCAGCAGCATTCTGAACGAGATCCATTTCATGACCCTCCATTGATTTCTGAGTAAGTAGGGTTTTGTAAAGGGTTTATTAGTCACAAATAAATAAACAAAAAATGAGAAAGAGAAACGACGACGGTGGTAGTGTACCTTGTTGAGAATGCGAGAGAGAAGAATAATTAATTGAATGAGTAACGCGGTTATAAATTATACTGATATCATATCATCATAACATTTAATAATAATGAATAATGATTCATGGTTAGAATGGATAATTGGGTGAGTCACGTCACGTGTGTTTTGGGTTTATCACAAACGCCGCTTTTTGAGTATCACCAGCTCCCAGCTCCACCTCTCCACGGCTCACTCTTCTTACTCTTTCTCGGGATCCTTCTTTTCTTCCATTTCAATTTTACTATTTTATCCCTACATTCATTCTTCACTTCTTTTCTCTCCCTTTTTCATTAAAGGGTTAAATAAGTTTTTCGTCCCAGTAAATATAACGATTTTTGATTTTAGTCCCTATAAAATTAAATCAAATGTTTTCAACCTCACAAAATAAATTATTTTGTTTTTCGTCCTTAATGGATATAATTTTGACGTGCTTTTGATATTTTTTGAACATAATATAAATATATAAATGTCGAATATAATAAACGGACATAATATAGATACAATTTGAACATAAAAAAGTTATAATTTTGACATTTATATGAACATAAAGTGACCATTGAGGACGAAAAACAAAACAAATTTTTTTGTGAGGATGAAAACATTTGGTTTAATTTTTTAGGGACTAAAATCAAAATTCACTATATTTATAGGGACGAAAAACTTATTTAACCCTTGATTAAATTTGTAATGTTTGATAAAATTAAAGGTAATAATTATTTTTATCATTGGGTTTGATTATTTTTTAATATATTGAAGTTTTAAAATAATTTTTTATTGTACATGTTGTTAGACAAAATAGTCTTTAACGCTAAAACAACGGTGAATTAATTTATAAATATAAAATAACATAAAAATATATGTTTAATTAATATAGTTTTGTTCAAGTAATATGACGAGGTTAAAATTGAGAGAAAAAAATGATAAGTTATAAAATAATTGAAAGAAATAATCAAAATAAACTATAAGCTAGTAAAATTAAGCAATAAGTTATTGAAAAAATCTTGTAAAAAAAAAAGAAGTTATTGATAAAATACGCTACCGAATGAGGTTTTTTTTTTTCCTGTCATATAACAGGGAAATTGATGGGTAAAATTGAAGGGAAATTGGTGTATAAACGAGACGGATAATTAAAAGCAATATATTTTCCTTCTTTGGATGAATATGAATTTATCATGAAATAGGGATAAGAATATCATCTTTTGAAGTGTAAAAATCTTGAATCTTGTTGAGTTGAATAAGTGATAAGAATATTACCTCTTGAAGTGCAAAAATCTTATTATTCAAACGTTTTCCATCATGAATAAAGTAAAGTAGCGATGTCTATACTCGATCTACACGAACAAACCTTCTCCGATGATTGGATGATTAGTGGTCAAGTCAATAAGAACTTCATAGAGATTAAAGTTTCTTGAAAGTGGTATGATATTCAGCACCGTGTGAGTTCTATTTATAGACCTGTATGTCTGCACCTCTTAGATATTTTTAAATAAAATCTATATCTTATGAAACAATTGAAAACCATGTATTGATTTTATTTAAATTCAAAATATATCTTTTGAAACATTTTTTTTCATAGAATCTTTTGAAACGATTTCGAAACTATATATTTGATTTTATTTAAATAAAAAATATATTCTTTTGAAACAATTTCAAAACCATATTTTGATTTTATTTGAATCTAAAATATATCTTTTTTAAACAATTTCAAAACCATATCTTTCATTTTATTTAAATCCAATTCAATTAAGTTGACATCAAATGTTTTGTAAAAACACATGTAAATGACAAAATTACCCCCATCAATAGTCAACTACCGCTAAAAAGACTGACAACAACTAACTACCGTCGGTCCCGACTGCAGTTAACTACCGCTCAATTCCTTATATTATTTGGTGATTCGTATTGCTGCATTGTATTTTTTTTTTTGTTATGTTCACTTTACTCTATCCTTATGTTCTCTTCTCTTCATCCCCTTATTTCAACCACATCAAGATTTGTAATTATCCATCAAATTTCAATTTTTTTGGGTCGTTTTAAATTTCATCAGCACCTAACTTTAAAGAAGAAAAGGGAGAGAAAAATGCAGTGTTGATTTTAGAGAGAGAAAGAGATATTGGTTACTTTGGATTCTTTTTTAGGGATTATATTTAATTTTCTTCCTCGTAAAATTGTTCCTTGAATGAATTAATTTCTTCTCTTCTTTTTGGATTCTTTTTTATGGATTATGTTTACATCTTATACTCTGGTTCATGTTGTTGGTCGTAAGTTAGTGGATTGATGATGATGCTTCAGTAAGAACAACATAATTGAAGAAGAAGAAGAGAGGAATTTAAATCAGAGTGTCTCAAAAGATGAAACATCTAAAGATCTGGAGAAATAGAAAAACTATAAACCAAACTATTCAACAAAATCATGTAAAATCTTAACATAAACCTGCCAGATAAATAAAATAAAACAAAACGAAGTCATTTAAAATATGCAGAGAGGAAAAAATCAAATATGCACAGAGGAAAAAAAATCCAGTGTTTAATGCATGCATCATCCATTGAAGCTTGAAGCTTCATCTTCATGGAATATGAACCAGTGGTGATTTTTTGAGAGAGAGATGACAGAGAATCTGATCTGATGATCCATTGAAGAAAGGAACTGAGCGGTAGTTAACTACCGCTGCTCGCTGGGGGATAGGAAGTTTTTGATGTCAAAAAAGCAATTTTCAAATTTAAATCTTTATCAGCCTGAATACCTAACCCTCCCTTGAACAAAACAAAACAGGTTCATTCCATTCTATCTCTCATGGTGAATAGATCATTATTCAATCCACAACGCACGCACGAAGCATGAAACAAAAAAGATGGCGGTGATTAAGGGGGAACGGAGAGACTGTGATTGTGCCCACTGCATTATGTATTGCTACCCTGAACAAGAAGACAACTCTCCTCTCCCACATGGTTAAAATTGAAGGAAGGCGTAAGCACGTAAGCATGTTGATGATTATGGCAATAAGGCTGATATCACAACAACCACTTGCAATTTAGAGAACTTAGTTTAATTTTTAGATGAAATAATGTTTTTTTAGAAACTAAATTAGCCCACTCAAATAGATATATGGAAAATCGAACATGAAATCTAGTGTCCCTTAAAATATGAGGCTACGAGTGCTCACACTCTCTAAACATAATGATCACCGTTACAACTTCAACGCAAAAAGACCAACATGCTTTGATGCATATCTTCTCAGTGGCGGATCTTGAGTTTTTTTCTTCGGGGTGCCAATTTTTTTTGAAATATATACTAAACTGTGCCTAAAGGTTGTGGATGTTGTAAAGTGATGGAGTGGTAAATTTTGCTTGATTGCAGTGAGGGGGTGCTGGTTCAAGTCCCAGCAAAGACATTTTTTTTATATAATTAATCAAAAATACAAGGAAATGTTAATAAAAAAGACATAAGCGGGTGCCAAACCTGCGACCTCTAATACTTTTACCAAGCATTTAACCACTACCGGACGAAAGTTAATGATATATCATGATTGTACCATATATATAGAAACCTTGGGGGTACCATGGGTCCAAGATCCTCCACTGCATCTTCTCATTCCAAAAGTCATTCAAATTAATGGGAATTTTCAAATTTTTGGGATTTACAAATGAGTGTGTTCTGTATGTACACTCAAAATATATGAATTTGGATAATTTAAAATCACAGCATGGTACAATACGTTGCAGAGCCCTTTGATTTAAAAAAAAAAATCTCTCTATAGATCAAACGGCTCTACATACTTGTATGCAATAATATATTGGCAGGAAATGAACTGCTTATAATATAGACAAAAAAAAGAAGAATTTAGAAGTGAATCCTCACAATTTTTAGTACAATACCACATTCCTTACGCTCTTTTTATTCACAAATTTTACTATTGTATTAAAAATAGTAAGTGTCCACCATTGGATATTGTTTGAAGTGTGTGTAAAAAGCAGAGTTTGATCCCTAACTCCTTTGTACGAAAAAAAATCATGTTGAAAGGGGAGAATCCATTTTATGCGTCTCACATGTTCTCCGATGAAGATTAATCATTGTTAAACGATAGTGAAAACTCTGTATCAATGACATGGTAACCCGAAGTAGAGTGGTACTTAACATCTTTCCCCTAAATATTTGGTGCACCGTCCCAAAATATTTCATAAAGTGGGTTTCTCACGAGAATTACATCATTTGACCACAATTTGTAATTTCGTCGGGACAAATAGTCATTTTTATCTTTGAATATGTATCAATAACCACAATAGTCCATTAATGTATCAGAATTTCAAACTAGTCTCTGATTGGTACTCCGTTACTCAAAGTAGTTATTGACGCTAAAATGGTTCGTTAATACTGTCATATCAGTCACTCAATATACTTATTTATTATTATATCACTGTCTATAGGTACTTACATTCATATCAGTCCCTGTAAGAAAAGAGTTGTTGTCAACATTGAGATATTATTTGAATGTCATGGAATATTTTGAGCAATATAGTGCATAATTAGAGATTACTTTAAAATTTTAATACATTGAAAGACTATTTGTCTACTTGTTACACATTCATAAATGAAAATGACTATTTGCACATTTTTATTGCTGAATAAACATATAATATTACTTCAATAAAATAAAAATAAAAAAAACTCTCAACAATCCCAAAAAGTGAGTTCCTCAGCCATAATACTGGGTTAAGAGGAAAGTCAGTCATAATACTAGGTTAAGAGGAAAGTCACATACTCATGCAGGAGAAATTATTTTCTCATCCTTTATACTTTTTGCGCGTCTTTTAATTTGACAACTTCATCCCATTCAGATTTCATAATCCAAAGCGTATTTGACGTTTTTTGAATTATAAAGTTTGAATTGGGTTTGCTCAGTTTTGATAAAATTCTACTATATTTATTAAAATGACACAATTTAAAGTGACATAATATAAATTTGCAAACAATATCAATAATTCAACACATTTACATAAACATAACGCTAAAATATTTAGCACCTAAAGTTAAATTTGTAGTACAAGAAGCTGAAGGAAGAACGAGAAGAAGGTTTGTCGCCTTTCTTGCACGCCTTTGAAGAATTTTGGAACACAAAATGATGTAGCAGAAGTAGGTGGAAATTTCTTAAAACAATCTCAGATCCAAACCGACATGAAATACAAGATGGAGATGAACAACCCCCCTTTTACCGTTCACACTAACTCCCACAAGATGACACAAGGTCTCTCTTGAGCTTCATGTGAAAGACCAACATTAAAATATTGACACCATAATTGTCCAAAAAGAAATGTAAGAAAGAGAAGGGAAGAAACAAAATGAGTTTTAGAATGACGAAAATGGAAGAAATGAAGGGTGTTTAATATAAAATATTGAAAATATAGAATGTATCATTAGTATTCAATTTGAACCAATTAATTACGTGGTTTTTTTGCGGTCCACATTGTACCGAAACGCACAAAACCTTATATAAATTAGTGTTTTGTTCATTTTCAAACCACAATACAGAACCACGAACACTAATCCACTAAATATAAACACTAAGCTAGTTACAATTTACTACAACGGAAAACCTAACGTGTTTAGAGTCCACATTCTCATCACACCGTCTAGCTTGGTGGATTAGTTGGAACAAATTAACGACCATCTCAATCACAGATGCACAAAAATGGTAGACATTGTTGAGTAATTTGATGAATTTTTTGGCTTGCTATACCTTTTCCATGTAATTTGGTAATCCCAACCAATTTTTCCATAAGTTTATATTATAGGGAGCTTCTATGGTGCAGTTAGAAAACTGACTTTTTTGAAAAAATTATTTTGTTTACCCAATAGTATAATTGTTCATGTCATGTTATCTAGTGTCCTGCTGGTGGACCACTCTAAGACTAAACTTTACCTTATTACAAATCAGTCCTCATACAAAATATCAAGGGGAATTTCAATCTTAGTGCACAAATGAAAATCTATGTGTCGAAGGTGAAAATCAGTATGGAGGAGAATGTGATGATTTTTTAGAATTTTCATTATTCTGTTTGTTTTCCAAGGAAATTAAAGAACATTAATTTATAAAGATTTAATTTTTAGGATTTCTAAAAACAGAGGGATTTTGTTAATTGAAGGATTGGAACCTTGTGAAAATCGGTTTATAACTGTTTAATTTTAGGTGTATAATATCACATGTTTTTTAATTTTTTTTCATTGATTCTGGTTCTTTCCCCATAAATTGTAGAATTGGAACCTTGAGAAAAATCAACATAAAAAGGTTTAATTTATTAGAGTTTTCAAGAAAAGGGTCATTTTGTATTAAATTGAGATATAATATAATTTGAGGATTAACTTTACCAGAAAAGTCATTCTTATGACTTCACCATAGAATTTTCCTTATATTATATCTCGGTATTATTATTTATTGACGTGAAATCAAAATCTCAAAATCAAAAGTTCAAATATGGAGACCAAAAACATTCAAAAAGTTGGTGGCCAAAATTACACAATTGTAACTTGATACTAAAAATGCATTTAACCCTTTTTTATTTTGTGGATAATATATGATCCACATTATTCTAAGGCTATTTTTTCCTAACCAATTTTTTTTTGCTGAGGCTTCATAATCATATTACATGCGAGTAGCGACACACACAAATATATGATATGATTCTAGTTGATTCGGCTGGTGTACCAATTTACTGGAAAAAAAGGCAGATTGCCTATACTAGGGGAGTTGGAGAGGTACATTCACATAAAATTCCAAACTCCATATGAAAGTGATCATCATAATCATAATTCATAAGCTATAAGCAAAGGAGTTGTGTTGTGTCCCTCCTTTTGAAAAAGAAGTTAAACCCCCCCAAAAAAACAGGTCCACCACTCAGGCCAAAATAAAATCAACACCAAACATGCTTACTTTTCCACCACCACCATGCCACATGTCCAAATATATAACGCAAATGTAACCAACATATTCTCTAACGTACAATCAAACAGCAGAGAAATTAGAGTCAATTTTTTTTCCTCGCATGTACATTTGTTGCATTATGTTATTGGATTTTTGGTCCCCCTGCTAGAGTTCATGTGTTAGCTTCTAACTATGATGTGAATAGTAAACGGTAATGGGGTATACTGCTACCATGTCCCTAGTACGTACCTAAGTTAGGAACCAGCAATTATAAGTTTGGATTTGAAAATCATCTTCATGACGAAGATATGATCATCGTGACGAAAATGATGACCCAAAGGTATTGATTGTCTGTTAAAATGAGTTGCAGCACTAATATATGTTAGATAAACGTAATATTCTTCTCCTTCTCCACAACAGTGACACTTTTTGGTACAAAAATTTTGTGGGGAATAGAGTAATATATGTTGTATATAGAAGTAATTTCTTAATCTTCTTGAAAAAGACATTGAAAGAGCTTTAATGTAATATGGAGAGTGAAAAAGAGGTTGAGATTGATTCTTACTCTCAAGTCTCAACATAATACTATAAGAACAAGAACATATTAACACTGACCTTTTGAAATTTTTTAATGTAATCTTATTGAAACTATAAAATAGAGCTTTTATGTGGCAATATATGATGGCACTGCGATTTCCTCAAGATTCAAATACCCAGTAAGTTGATTTGTAAGTCAAATATTTTGCTATATTTAATCTCATCATAATTGAAGATCCAAAAAGCTTTTATAACTCTTGCACATGTGTTGTAGGTACGTTGCAGATATCACAAACAAGCATGATGCAGCGCAGTTTGTAAGGCAGTCAAGATTGCCATGTGTGCCTTGGAGAAACTAGTGACCGAAGTTGATCCACCTGGATATGATATAGAGGTTGATGTACATTATGCAGAGGTTGAGAGTTTGCAGTGTTCACATTTCATACTCACATTGTGTTCTTACTCTCTTTTCATTTTTTCTATATTGTTTTTGACCGACAAGAAGTGAGAAAAAAAAAAAAAGGTTATCACAAAATGGTGGAACAAATATCATTGCTATTACCGGAAACAACACAAAGCTAGATGTGAAGTTGAGTAAACTTACGACCTTTGCTATCTTTCACGAAATTGATGTTAATGGTAGATAACGTTTACCATAAATTATATGTAGAAAATTGCCGTTGACACATTTGATAGTGCTGAAAAACACATGTAAAAGATGAAATTGCCCCTCAGCAGTTAACTGTCGAGGAATGAAGAAACCGACTGCAGTTAACTACCGAGGAAAACCTCGACAGTTAACTGCCGATGCGTTTCTGCTACAAATCTGGCAGAAGCTCTTTCATCCATTATTACTCTCATTTTACCAAAATTTTCCGAATCTCTCTCAAAATCTCTCTAAAAAACTCAACCAAATCCTACCAAATTTATTCAACAAAATCACAAGTAAGTCATCATAAAGCTATTAACTTACATTTTAGTTGTTATAAATGTTTTTTTTTGAGTTTTTAGTAGATTTATATTAGTTTAGTTTTTGAGTAGATTTAAATTAGTTTAGTTTAGTTTTTGAGTAGATTTACATGTTATAATTCATTTTTAGAGTAGATGTTAGTTGATTAATGTAGTTAAAATGTTTGCATGATGTTTATGTTATAATTTTAGGGTTATTCTTTATTTTGGTGTTTTATATTTATTTTTTTATTTTAGTTTTTAAGTAGATTTACATGTAAGAAGAGTATATGATTTATTTTAAGAGTAGATATAAGTTGAATAATTTTGTTATATTTTACATTATTTTTATGTTTTTTTTAGGTAAAACATTTTAGGGTTATTTTTATTATTTTTATGTTAAATTTTTTAGGTAAAACATTTTAGGGTTATTTTTTTTATTTTTAGGGTTTATGTATAATTTACACTCTAAGTGTTTGATGAAATGTTTGAATGAGTTTTTCATTGATTGTTTTCAATTTCTTATTGTGTAGATTTGAAACAATGGTCGGGTGGATCGACGTTCATGCACAATTCAACGGCGGAGAACCTCAGAGGTTGAAGGTTCGGTGCCTTGGTGTAAAGTTAAGAGGTCTCAAGGATCAACTTAACGAATTCAACCAAGGAGTCAACCCCAGAGACACAAGGAGGGTGGAATACGTTCGGTATAAACGTCCAACGCTCGACAAGGGGAGAGTATCATTCACTTGGGAGGAATTAACGAACGACGAAAACGTGAAGAGCATGTTTTTGAAGCACAACATGTTCCAGTGGATAGATATGCAGGTAACGTTGCTGAGGTCAACTGAAGATATTATCAAGTGCCTGATTCCGCCAGAAGATCGTGATTAGGTAGGGAATGCACCTTCCAACTACAACAATTATCTTCCTCTGGATGAGGTAATTCAAACTGTTAAGCGGCAGCACTCATCATTCGACCAACATTTCTATTGTTCCTTTCAAAAGATTAATTTCTTGTTAGTTTGGTTTAGATGAAGGTATTGAAGTGTCAAGGACTAGACCTCATTCTTTTGACACTTGAATACCGTCATTTAAACCAAGACTAACAAGAATTTAATCTTTTGAATGGAACAGTAGAAATGTTGGACGAATGCTGGAGTGCTGCTGCTTAGCAAGTTTGAATTTACCCCATTTAGTGGTAAGATAATTGTTGTAGTTGGAAGGAATATTTCCAAATGTAATGTAATGTAATGAATTTACCACTTTTCGAATTTATTTATTCATTACACAACTTTTAATCGAATTCACGTTGGACTTAATTAGTGTTTATTTGAATACGCAATTTTTAATCGAAATTATTCAATACGTGATTTTTAATCGAAATTATTCAAAACACGATTTTATTTAAAGTACCATAATGTCAAGCAAAATGCGCGCGACACAAAAAGAAAACAAAAAAAATCCAAAACAATTAGGCATTAGAAGCCATTACATTCATTCTTCCTCATCACACAAGTCAATCGGGTTACCCGCTACGGTCCCTGGGGCACCTTCTTTTGGTCGAGGACCAAAATAGCATGTCCTCCCGCTCCTCCTCAACCTCGACTGATTGTACACCGACAACTTCGAACCCTTCTTTTTTTCGGAACCATCACATATAATTTCGTGTCATGTCATAGGCGATTTTTCTTTCTTCTTGTCATCACCCTGAACGTTACCCTGGTTCTAATTCTAAGACATATCTACATAAAAAAAAATTGGCGATCAAAACCTAAACTAAACAACAATGCCATAAAATCATAAAATCAAAATCTAAACATAAACCTAAACTATCATCAAAACCTACACCTAAACCTAAACAATTCTAACAATTCTACAACAATTCATCAAAACCTAAACCTAACGATTCTAACAATTTTAACAATTCTACAACAAATCATCAAAACAATAAAACCTAAACATAAATCTAACATATCATAAAATCATAAAATCAATAAAACCTATATAATCGAAATTTAACAAAAAAAAAAAACAAACAATTCAACCACGGAACAACATTGCAATAGGATTCAAAAAACTTACTTGTTTTTGTGATTGAAATTGGCTTGGAATGGCTTGAAATGGTTGAAAATCGCACCTAAGAGAACCAAAAATGTAACAATGGAGTTTTGGAAACTCTTATGTTTGGTCTGTTTTTATAACAGAACTTCGGCAGTTAACTGCCGAGGTTTTCCTCGATAGTTAACTGCAACCGGTTTCAATCCAATTCGACAGTTAACTACCGAGGGGCATTTGAGTAATTTACTCGTGTTTTTCAGCCCTATCAAATGTGTCAACAACAATTTTCTTATATGTAGGAGGTCCATGATCTTTCTCCAAATCATGATCTATTGCGGTAAAACAATGATACATTTACGAGTAATTTACAATATCGGTCGTTTATTTGAGATCGAATGATACTGATCATACAATACCAAAAATAGTTCAAAACGATCTCAACCGTTATTTAAATTTCGGACGGTAGAGAAAAAAAATTGCGTGACACAATTACTTCATCAAATTCTGTTTCACCACTAAAAGTGTGACAAGTATAGCTCATGTAAAAAAAATTAAAGGTTGTTTTTTTTAGGGGTTTTAAAGGTAGATGTTGATGTGTATCTTACGGTTATATAAACACACATAACTAATCACGTTAAATGTTTTGTTATCATGTCAAATATATTAACTTGATCTTGCTTTTTAAAGTGGATCCTGCCTTCTCTTTTTTGGTTTTATCACAGCTAAACAATTAAACATAGTACCAGTTGAAACTTTTCTTTTTCTTTTCGCCAACTAGAACTAAGCAGTCCTTCCCAGCAACTGATCTTATAGCTGGATTATGGATACGCTTATTAATATTTTATTGTATCACTACTAATGACGGAACAAATGAAAGGATATTATAAAAATTAAGTAGATAGATCATATACACCAATTGTAAATCTTAAAAGAGACAAGTTGCTCACTGTCAGTTATAAGATACATTTGAATATTTGATGATCGGAATAGGAGAAACACTTTTCATATTCTGTATATATAATCCCGTTTTTTTATATAGGCTGGTCGAATAAATATCTAGAGGTTTAAAGCAAAATTTGAATTGCAGCCCTTTGGCCTTTACCAATTAGCAACAAAATTAGAGGTCTTTTACTTGTCTAATTAGCTTTTACAATATTAACAAGATTTTTTCTAATTACATCCGATGTATTATTTTGGTTACACTCCAAATTGACAAATATACTTAAGTAATTTTAAAATTTTCAATCATTACGACTACACAGAGAAGGATCCAGGATTATGGCTTTGGTGTGGCTAAAATAATAGTGTCAAAAAATTTGTCCAATGAAATAAAAAATTATGTATTATTATTTCACCTAAAATAACAATTTTAATAATTTTATTTAGGCTAATTTTATTAGTCCAGGTCCATTTGTAACCCTAACACTTGCTAATAATTTGATCAAAATGAATCATAAACGTACTATAACATTTTATTCTTATAGAATTCCTTCATATGTTTAATATTTTATTCTTATAGATATCCTTCATATGTAAAAAAAAGAAAAAAAATTAGTGTGGTTATAGCCACGCCAAGTCATATATTAGATCTGCCAATGCGACTACGTATAAAAAAGATTGAAATATCATATAAAGGTAAATGGAAAAAACTAAGAAACTTCTTGCACATATAAAAATTTGAAAATATGTGTTTAGGGTTTATATTTATGCGCACAAAGTTTTTAAACAAATCAAGAAATTTATTAACAACACATTTCAAAACATAAGATGTGTCCTTGACTTGAAAATGAAACAGCACATTTCATAACCAAGAGTAAAATGTTTCACTACACTACTTACCATAACCAAATAAAAAAATTTACACTTGAGAAACTTTGTGCACATATAAAAATTTGAAAATATTTTGATGCGATTTTTTTTGAAGATATCTCTGATTCCGTATATAACACATGACAATATCTCTTTCATGATAAATTCTCTCTTAATTGTAAAAATTTCTTTGTAAAGTTTTAATAATTAGAGGGACTTTCATTCTCAACATTAAAATGTTATTAGTTCTCAGTGGTCTACTAAACATCAACTTGTCCATTAATCGACCGTCAATTGGTCTCGTGAATGAGACTATATTAACCTGAACAATTTTAGCCAACCCCATTATTATAAATTATTGCAACATAATGCATATATTATATAGTCTTAAGTGGACAAGAGACACAATGATAAGGACGTCTCTGAGTTAGTGGAGACTTTACAATGTCTATATAAGCTGCGTCTTTGGTTCAACATTATTTGCAAGCTGATCAAACTCCATCTATCTATTTATCTATCAAACCTGTTGTCTAATTCTCATTATACATGCATGCACGTATCTAGCTATATATCACTATCAAACTCAACATTTTTCTCTTTCTCTGATCTGGTGTTTTCTGTTTGATCAGCCGGATATATATATATATATATTAATTCAATCCAATTGTGTTATATAACTAATTAAGGATTATGGGAAAAACAGTAGCTCAGAAGTCTCTAGAGGATCTCAATGCTCAAAAGAAACCTGAATCAAACAAGTTTGCTTTCGCCTGTGCTATATTGGCTTCCATGACTTCCATTTTACTTGGTTATGGTAAGTAGTGACTACATAATGTATATATTTACCTCTATACATACTGATACATAACAAGATAAATTACAATTTTCATTGCCTAAGTTTATTCTTATAATTCTTCGAAACCCAATATCCTAGATTAATTTCTTCATATATTACTATTATTTTATATTAGCTAAATGTATATTTGAATTGAAGGTGAGTTTAACAACATTAATTTCGGTAAAAAGTAAAAAGTACACATTAAAAGTTGAAACATGGATGAGCATGCATGAAAATGTATGGACAATACATTAACTAACTATATGTATGTTATGCAGATATTGGGGTGATGAGTGGAGCAGTGATATACATAAAAAGAGACCTCAAACTATCTGATGTCCAAATCGAAATCCTAGTAGGCATCATAAACCTTTTCTCCTTAATAGGTTCCTGCCTCGCAGGCCGAACCTCCGACTGGATTGGTCGACGTTACACCATCGTCCTTGCCGGCTCCATCTTCTTCGCAGGCGCACTCCTCATGGGATTCTCACCCAACTTTGCCTTTCTCATGTTTGCCCGTTTCATTGCTGGTATCGGCATAGGCTACGCACTCATGATCGCCCCCGTCTACACCGCCGAAGTCTCCCCTGCTTCCTCTCGCGGCTTCCTCACCTCCTTTCCCGAGGTACTCCCTCCTATCCTTATTATAAGAAACAATTCACTTGTTCATTGAATAACTAATAAGTGTGTGTTATATTATATCTATCAGGTATTCATTAATGGAGGGATATTACTTGGATACATTTCAAACTATGGATTTTCTAAGCTTTCACTTAGATTAGGATGGAGAGTGATGCTCGGAATAGGAGCAATTCCTTCAGTAGTCTTGGCCGTTGGAGTATTAGCCATGCCTGAGTCGCCTCGTTGGCTTGTTATGAAAGGAAGACTCGGTGACGCTATAAAAGTACTCAACAAAACCTCTGACTCAGAACAAGAGGCTCAGCTTCGACTTAGTGAAATCAAAGCCGCGGCTGGAATTCCCGAAAACTGTAACGCCGACGTCTTTTCAGTAAAGAAAACCAACGAAAGAGAGGGTACTACTGTATGGAAAGAGTTGTTTATTTATCCTACACCCTCAGTGCGTCACATTGTTATTGCTGCTCTTGGTATTCACTTTTTTCAACAGGCTTCGGGTATAGACGCTGTCGTTTTGTATAGTCCTACCATTTTTCGTAAAGCTGGGTTAGAATCTGATACGGAACAGTTACTTGCAACTGTTGCCGTGGGATTGGCGAAAACCGTTTTCATCTTGGTAGCTACTTTTTTGTTGGACCGGGTCGGGCGAAGACCGTTATTGTTATCTAGTGTTGGTGGAATGGTGATTTCGTTGTTAACTCTAGCGATGAGTTTAACGGTTGTTGATCATTCGCACGTGAGACAAATGTGGGCCGTTGGATTGAGTCTTGCATCTGTTTTGTCTTACGTGGCAACTTTTTCAATTGGTGCGGGTCCCATTACTTGGGTTTATAGTTCTGAGATTTTTCCGTTGAGGCTACGCGCTCAGGGTGCGTCTGCGGGGGTGGTGGTGAATAGGGTGACAAGTGGGATAATTTCAATGACGTTTTTGTCCTTGTCTGATAAGATAAGTATTGGAGGGGCTTTCTTTCTGTTTGGTGGAATTGCAGCTTGTGGATGGATCTTTTTCTATACATTGCTTCCTGAAACACAGGGTAAGACCCTCGAAGAAATGGAAGGGTCTTTTGGGAAATTCAGAGGGAAGTCAAATAATAAGGGTGCCAACAATAATAATGGGGAGATCCAATTTGCCAATTAGGGGCCAAAAATAAATAATTATGCTTAATTGATAATACCTGAGGTTGAGTTGAGGGAATGTAGTAGTAGTAGTAGTAGGGTTTATTTGCATGTCTTTGTATTTGTATTATTATTAAGGTACTACTATTTATTTAAGTGTGATAATTTATGTTTTGAATGCAACTGTGACAATTTATTGGATTACTCTGTCTTGTTAAAACACTGTTAATGTGAATGATTTTTATTTTTTTTTACAAAAACAAAACGATATTCATTCGTTCAAATCGATAGGAACATCAGATACAAACATCGCTAAAAACGTAAAGGGTGAATCTGCGAACAACCTCACAACACTCAGGTTAATAACATACAACGGCAAAATGCCTACAAATAATATGATAAAACCTAAGTCACCGAAATACACATGCTTCCGGATCTACAACGTTGATGCCCGAATCATATCATTGGTTGAATTTGTAATCGACTGATGTCGATCTTTCAATAAGAACTAAACGAACCCCGCGACAAAACGCGAAATCAAACGCCACACAAGACGACGAACAACACAACGCCGCACTTAGATGACGAAATTACAAAAAACACAAAAGAAAAAACTTGATATATGTGAAAACCACTTATTTAGATTGAAAGAAAATGGGAAGAAAGATATAGATGGGTGATTCTAGGTCAAAAAATGACCTAAAACCACATATCTTCGATGAACGAATGAGAAAGAAAGTTTAGGAGAAGTTGGAGTTTCTCTCGATAGAAAACTAGGGCCGGCTATGTGAATGATTGTTTATAAAGCTTTGTCTAATATGCGCAAACAAATTAGTAGGTTTGTACCGTTCATAAATTTATTTTTTATTATATTAATTTTTTTGTGGTGGTCGGGGTTTGAACCCCGAACCTTGGATATATTATGCATCGTCCCTACCAATTGAGTTAAGCTCACGATAACTCCATTATATTAAATTTAATTTAATGGTAAGATTTATTAATTTAATATTAAAAATAATTGTGTATGATGCAAGACATACATCCTTTATGTACCATAGACTTGGTCTATTTATAATGTCTCTAATCATAGTAATCACAGTGTAACGTTCCTTTTGTAGTGATATTTGAACAACTATTTGAGACAACTTTTGTGACAATTTTATGTTTTATTTTTTTTTATTAGTCAAAAACAATATAAAGGAAAAAAAGAAAGAGATAGAGAATAAAAACATAACATAATATGAGAGATAATTGTTAAAAAATGATTGTAAAAATATTTTGCTTTGACAAAAAAAAAATTACAGTTTATTGCTTTATAGTTTACGTTTTAACACACTTGTCTCTTGCGTCAAAAAACAAAATAACTCGACTTGTCTCTTTATCATAAACTACACTACTCTTTAAACTATGAGAGAATCAATTTTGTGCTTTGGTGGAGTACCTCACTGTAGTGTTTTATTTTTAAAATAAATAAATAATCGTGAGGGCTTGAGAATAAGATATGTGACATAAGGGATCATTATGCATACTCATTCCATCTCAATTTAAAAGCCATTCTTCCAAAATTTGTCTGTTCCAAATTATATATGTTGTCTTACAACACATTATTACTTTTTTTTCTTTCCTTAAATCTCTTTATTAATTACTATATCATTTTCCAATTCTTTTGATTTATCCTTCCCAGAATATTTTTGTAAAGTGATACATGATTTATTTTCTAACATACAAGTTAAATTTGCTTATAATTAACAACCGAGGGAGTACATTCTTTAATTTGTATTGAAATTGTTAAAATGACATAATTTAGGACATATGGAATACATAGTACTAACTTCGTCTTTAACCCTACTCATTTGGTATTTTCAAGTACATTCATTAATTCTTTACCAACATACCCCTATTTATTTTATATCTTTTTCTTCAATCAACATTAAATACTATGTTGAAAACATGGTGGATTCTAGGGTGAGGGTCCAATTAGGTCCCTCACTGGTGAACCACGAGAAAAACACCAAGAGATTAAATAAGTGGTTCAGATTTATTTAAATTAAAAGAGTGAACATGTAGAGCTGCTCACATTCAATCATATCCTGCAATGGTTTCACCCGTTGTTAACCGTAATTAATTGTTACGAACCGAACCGAATCAAACCAAACCATTACAAATCAATTAATTCCTTTTCACATAAAAATCTGAACCCTTTTTCTAAACCCTAATTCCATTTCAAATTCAATCAAATTCACCATCCCAAACATAATCATACGTGATTATTGAA
>Ga0228710_1002236_pt1 | contig 30295 bp, 21 predicted proteins | sample MedpolnodulmetaG_FD_177995 | JGI IMG/M metagenome (GOLD analysis project Ga0228710, IMG submission 177995) | Root nodule microbial communities from Medicago polymorpha collected in Santa Monica, California, United States - pink nodules | ecosystem: Host-associated > Plants > Roots > Nodule...
CGGTCACAAGCTTCGACTCCTACTTCAAAACCAAAACCTTATTTGCAAATACCATACATTTCACAAATTCCAAATATCATGAGGCCTTACATTGAAGACATTGTCAATGTTAGAGGGGATGGTAATTTTGGTGGCCGATTGTGTAATTTGGATATTTATGGCCAATATGTAACTAATATTATATATTATATAAATATATGAAATGAATTATTTTTTTGGTGGCCTGTTATGTCACACCAATTATTGCTCGCATGACTTTGTCTCTAATTATTCAACTATTTATTTTATCTCATATTTTTTTTTCATTATATTTTTGTGAAGTGAAACATGTCTGAAGATGCACAAGATCCAGTTAAACTTGAAGTTTGTTATGTAGATGTGAAAAGGAGGGTTTGGTTCACTGTAAACTCCACCGACAAGTTGGACGAGTTGAAGGCAAAACTTGACGACTTCTTTATCCATATTGGTTCAAATCATAGAACACGTGATGTGATAGTAAATGTGTCAGGCCTGGACTTGGGGGAGGATAAGGAAGAGGACTTCTGAAAGACCGTGTATTATCCACAACTTCTCAAAGATGATAGCGACGCTGATTACATGTTTAGGTTAATGGTTGAGAATAACACTTTGTATCTTTTTGTCCGATCCGTTGAAGTGTAATATTTATTTAAGTGTAATAGTATAATGTTTTCCGGATTTGTGTCCGTATTGTTGATTTTTAATGAATTTGTGTTTGTGTAATTTAACGATGAATTTGGGTCATTTTGACCATTTATGTGAGATTATGTAATTTTAGAAATTTATGGACAAATTGGTGTAATTTGGACCGTTTATGTGTCATTAAGTGTGTTTAAGTGGTTACGGGTCATTCCCGGCGAATTTGTGTAATTTGGACCGTTTGGATCGTTTATTGGTGATTACGTGATTGTGAGAAAAACGATGTTTTTGTGTAATTTTGTTCGATTATGTCATATTATCTGATAATGTGTCGTGATTATGGGTTTTTAATGTAGTACACTGCATTAAATGCAGTTTCTGCGTTCTGCTATGAACGTGAGTTAACTCACGCTAGTGCAAATGGCAACGTGAGTTAACTCTCGCTGCAGTTAACACTAGCGCATGTTAACTCACGCATCGTGTGTTAACTTACGTTCACATTTGCACTAGTATGAGCTAACATGCGTGGGGGTATATTCGTCTTTTCACTTGGGAATGAGCAAAACTGTTTGGGTAAACGGCAAAACTCATGCAAGTTTATAAGTGATGGTTATGGGTTTACTATTGATTTGAATTTCAAAATGGACTTTGAAAACATACGAACTGGTGCGGCTTTTTGCACTCCCCATTTTAAAACTTTATTCGGCAACACATATTTGATTAACTTCTAGACTACATTCACTCTAGAGTGTTATTGGATGTTTATTTACATTGGTATGGTGTTTGAAGGACTGAGATTGCTAAATCAATTGTACACTACTGCCTAATAACGTGATTGCAGCTATGGCATCTAGAAATTTTGATTAGTGAAGGATAGGTGTTTGGATGTTTATTTACATTGCTATGGTGTTTATATGATTACCAACTGAGAATCCTAACCAACGCAATAAGGGTAGAATTCAAGAAGTTACAACAGTTATAGAACAAGGTCAAAGTTACCACAAAAATGGACAAACAAGAACAAAAATTAGGTGACAAAACCCAAACTTTGAAGAGGGTTGAGCCAGCAAAAGTGAAAATCAAAAGCTAAAATCTCATTATTCGCTTTCAACCGTAAAAAAGAAGATAAAACATCACTTTATCAAGTTATTGGTGCTTTGAATACTCCTTATGCTAAAAGATGTTACAGTTTTTCTCCTTCCAAATGACGCAAACACAAGCCACCCAAATCAATTGGAATCAAGATTGAACTTTTAAGAATGGCCTCCTAACTCGGCAAATTCGATGAAATGGTCAGAAAGGTGATTAAGACTTACTGATAGAATTCAATTCATAACCAATGAAGAACAACAAACCAAATACTCCCAAATTCAGATAATTAATATGTCATATGTACGATCAAAATATATTTAAAAAATAAAACAACAACATTTTAATGTATTTTTAAGAAGACAACACACCTGATGAGCTTAGGAACGCTGAAGAACAAAGAGCTCAAAGCTCAAACCTTCAAAATTAATATAAGCCACGTATTTACTAACATTTGTCCATAGAAAACATCTATTAAGTAAAAAGTTGGAGATAACAACAATTATGCAATTATATATGTGATCTGTCTGGTGAGGAACTGATGGAGGCAACGACGGTGGAATGTTCTCTAGTACGGTGACGAAGAGTCTTTGTAGTGGGATGAAAGGTGCTTACAGACACGTAAGCACTCCAATACTCAAGTCAATATGGGAAATGAGATGGAATGTGTGAAAAGTGTGGGAAAAGTAAATCATACCTTGGGGGTGAGGTTAAGTCACCCTTATATAAGCATATGTAAGAATAACCATTTCTGTAAAATGTGGCGCCTCATCAAGAGGCCGTTGGAGTACGCGTGTACGGTGTCTGATGCACGAAAACGTGCTTCAGTGGAGTGACGTGCATCACTATTGGAGTGCTCCCTTGGGCGATGCCCCTTGGTCAGGTTGACTTTAGGTCCACGTGTTATCATAGGATTGGCCTTCTGGTCGATTCAGAACAGTATGTATAAAATAATCGAAGACACTTTAGCATTTTTTTTTATCAGAAGACACTTTAACATCTACGAATTATAATTTATCTATTGTGTTGTAACATTTTAAAGTTGTTTATAAAAAATATTCGGTATGTAAAACACTATAAAAAAACATTTTCCTCTATATATCTGAAGCAATTATTCATCAACAGATCTCTCATATAGTTGGTCATTTGATTCTTCTTTATTGAAGATACAATATATTTCCTAGTTTCCATTAATATTTTTAAAAGATCACTAATAAAAAATATTAAGTGGGGACATCGAACATTGTAATAGCACTTGTATAAATAGAATTGTGTTTTGAAGTCATTATACTTTATGTCTTTAAATCAGTTGTGAAAAGATCAAAACTATAGATGTCAAAAGGGTAGTTGATATTGATATGTCCTAAATCCGTAGGATATGAAAGTGTTCAATACGAGACTCATAAACTTGACGGGCAAAGGGAGAAAATAGAAAATAAGAGTGGTTTTCCTTTTCCAAAAATACGATCTTAAGAATGGTTAGCCAATAAGTTAATTTTATGGCTTATTTGTTATCATATTTGGATAACAGTAACCAGCAAATGAGAATGTAGTATTTTCTTGAAAACTTTCAAGTACAGATTTACCAAAAAAATTGCATCTAAAACTCCATAAATTCTATCATGAAAATATTGTTTTAGTTTCATGGAAGAGTAAAACCTTTCTCGTTTCTTTTCTTTTCTTCTTTCAGAATGTATGGATGAGGGACCCTCATTGAGGGTCATAAGAACTAAAATCATTGAGGAACAGAAGAGGCAAATACAGAATGCCAAGAAATAGTAGCTAGGGAAAATGACCCAAAAGAAAAAAAAAATTATAGAACATACAGCTCTTAAAGGATCCAAAGTATCGATTCAAAGTTAAAGCTAAAAAGCTCATCAAGAACAACAGGAACTGAACATATTTTTCTTTGATCCAGACCCATTAACCAGGGTTACTCGATTCACAGACAATTCAGCCTTATAGGAATCAGAGTTTAAGACTTTGCGGCTGATATTATTGTAAATTTCGCGGATGACAATCTCAAAAGCCGTTTGAACATTGGTAGAATCGAGTGCTGATGTCTCCATAAAGAACAAACCTTCTTCTTCTGCAAGAGCTTTGCCTTCCTCTATGCTCACCTCTCTGATATTCTCCAAATCACACTTATTTCCCACCAACATTCTCGCAACAGTGCTATCATTTTGAGCTGCAATTATGCAAGAATCAAAAACTCTGTTATGAAACTGAAACTTTATGGAAAGCAAATATCTGATATGAATTAAGAGTATTAAAGCGCGTTATTAGTAAAATGTCAAAGGTAAAAGCCAAGTTTTAAAACTTCCTCTCTTCGAAATGTCTGTGACTGACCCAAGCAGCAGACACAATTAGCCAGACTGATACTTAGCCTGCAGTCACTACATCAGCAGATCTCAACTGTTTGACGAAGATTGGACAGCTTCTATTTTGACATCACAAAATCAAATTTAAAATACAAGCTGTCTTATCCTCATCCAACAGTCGAGACCCATGACCGTTGCAGATTATCCATTTCCCGTCACAAGTATCAAATAAGTATAACTTGGTACTCAAGGTTTTTTCATCAATTTAGTTTGTCAATAATGCAAGTATGATCACTTAGGTTCTCCGAATATTTCTGTGACATCTATTTAATCCTCAATAATGCAAAGCCCGATCATTTACTCCATTTATCATACAAAATACCATCAAATTAGCCCTGATTAAGGGCTCCATTATACTCATTTCTTAGTCCAACAAAAAAGGATTAATTTGATGACACTATGCATAATGGAGAAACTCAATTGATAACATAAAGAGGACAATGTGCGTTGAATAAAGCAAATGGAAGTTTATATAACAAGTTCACGTTGTCCATAGTTAAGAATATATGCACACAATAGCATTCCATCTTCAAAATTCACAATACAGTCAGTCAGGAACCACTAATCGTGGTTCAACTTGTTAAAAAGATATCTGCAAGTTCTCTACAAAAGTATGTCTTATTGTTAACTTCGAAAAATCCATAAAAATCTCTCATCTACGGTCACGGGAGCCATACATACATCTAGCAAAAACAGGGATCATATATCGTTTATCAAATATAATAACCTAGTCTCCCTTTCTAATAATTTGCAAATTTTAGGCCTCTACAAGGTAACTCCCATTCATAACATGAAGAAAACAAAACCAGGTAGATATCCTTCCAAATTCAAATGTATTTATCCTAATTCTAATCAAATGAAAAAATCCAGATCAGCGCAATATATGGAAAGAATAACATAATATATGATCATTTTTAAAAATTAAATGTTATGGTAATATATTTTTAAAAACTAGTCCAAATATCTTAATTTATAGCGTAAAGTTTTCTAATAATGTCAAAGCATACATAATTAAGGAGTTAATTGGCATGCATAGTTAGTGTAAAGATCTTATACACGATCGAGTAATCACAGATTATCATGTGTGATTGTTCAGATGTGGCAATTTATAACTTATTGACAATGCATTAGTTTTTTGAGGCATACAATGTACTTTTTTTCTTTTTGGTGTTAACCTGATGGAAAGGGGTTTTGGTAACCCGGAATTCGACCGAGTGATAAGTAAGGGTTTCTCAAGAACTGTTTCACACAGGAATCGAGTTTGGGTTATCAATACAATGATATTGTATCAAAATTAAACTTAATGGTTGAATCCGAACAAAGATAGAACAATATCCAAAATGTATCTATAACTTACGTTCACAATCGTCATATGATAGCTTATGAAAGCAACTTATCCACACCTTACACAAAGTTTTATTCCATCTATATCCCCTCTTAACCTCTTTGGTTGTAAAAGCGCCTCTTGAATAAGAATTTAATTAAATCGTTCAATCAAACATCCACCTAGTCTACTCTTGAATAAAAGCGTCTCAATCCAGTCTCCGTGCACATAGCTCAATTGATAGATACAATACATTGAAATATGTAGGGGTCAGGGATCAAACCTCAGACTCCACTTATTCACTCTAAGGGTGAAATTCTAAACACCAGACTACTTGACCAAAAGGTGAGTTCTCTTTACTCAATCGGTTTTTCTCCGTCCGCAAAAATAAAAACCACAATCCCTTACTATAAGCACTTTTCACCATTTTTACATAAACATATTTAGTAATTTATAAATGAAACAATTTTTTTAGAAAATTTTATACTATTTAAAAACAAAATAAAAATGAATCTCCAATAGTAACATTCAAGAACATATCCGTAAAAATAGGCAAATTAGTCCACAAATCAAACTCAAAAAAGTCAATAATATATACGACACCTATAATTACACTGAATTATGCTATTTTCTCAAATTAATATATGTGTCTGTGTGTCAATGTCGCGTCCGGTGTCTCTACTTTATAGAAAGAAAGTAAGGGTAATAGAAACACTTACTAGTGAGTTCATCAAGCCACCTCTTGATACTTTCAAACGTTCCTCTCCTACTAATATCATAGACAACAAGAGCACCAAAAGCACCACGATAGTAAGCAGAAGTAACAGCTCTAAACCTTTCTTGTCCAGCAGTATCCCAGATCTGTGCTTTTACTTCTTTACCATCGATCTCCACCATCTGCGTCTGAAACTCAACTCCAATTGTTGCTTTTGAATTTGAATCGAACTCGTTTCGCGCGAATCGGGAGAGGAGGTTTGATTTTCCTACGGCGGAGTCGCCGATTAAGACGATTTTGAAGAGGTACTCTTCTCCTCCTTCGCCGTTTTCTTCTGACATTGTTGTGATTTTTTTTTAGGTGGTGTGGAAATGAATTTGAAGAGTGTGTGTGGATGGAATGTGAAGAACGTGAAGACGATTATGATTATCTTTTTCTGTTGGGGTTTTGGGGGTTTTAAATGTTTTTGAAATTGATAAATAAAGAATTTTGGTATCAAAAAAAAAAATAATGAGTTTTTTTGGACAAGGTGCGTGATTAGTGGCGGGTTTTTTGTGATTTTGAGTGCTAGGGTCTAAAAAGGGCTTTTTGACTTGCTTAGCACTACTTTTTGACTCAATAAAAAATGGACAAAGAGAGTTTTTTAAGGAAAGGGAATAATTTTTTTATTTTTTCAATTTTTAATAGATTTTTTGAATAGATCTTTTTGCCTAATAACTTGTGATTTTAGCAAAAAAAATTAAAATGTCATAGTTAATATGCAAATCACTAAATTCCTTGTTGTGATTGGACATTTTAAAAAAGGGTTTTGACACTTATTAAGGATTCTAAAATAGAAATAATTGGTAGGTTTTATATAAAAAAAATTTTTTTTAAGTTTCAATGTGTTTAATGCATCAATTTCAAGATAAACTTTTTTATTTAAGCTTCTTAACAAAAAATATTGATATTTTTGTTTTATTTACAAAGCTAGGAGAGACAAAAAAATAACAAAAATGAAAAAAATACTATAATATATAGAATCAAGTTTTTGCAAAGTCTGCCAGAAGGAGGTGTGATATGTGTCTCGTAGGTGTAAGAACTATAAGCTCCGTTATTGAATAAACACGAAGCTTAACTAGGAAATCAACACAACAATTTTTTTTGGGGATGGTGTGGGGACAATAGAAGTAAGTCGGTTAAGGTTGCGAAAATCCTCAACTTTTTGAATTAGTGTAACATATTTATCGAATTTAGTTGGTTCTCAAAGGATGATGATATGAAAATGATAAAGAAAATATATAGTCAATAACAGCTTGGAAGATCAACTCTTCTACAAATATAAATCATCGGTGTGTTGTTTAACAAAAAAGATGTTATATGTCTGCAATGTAACTTAAGAAACCTAAAATTCATGGATGACGGAGAATGCCTCCAAATCCAACTCTAATATTACAAATTAAAAACATTGATTTATTTTAATTTTAAATAATAATTATAACATTGACCTATGTCAAAATAAATAATATAAGCAAAATCTTTAGCCGCGGATTTAGTTGTTAGATTAGTTGTGAGGGGTGGTGATTAAAGAGTGGTGCACCACTCTATGAGCAATTTAAAATTATGGTTGACCATTGACATAAATATGTTTAAATTTTGACGGTTAGCACCGTCGCCATCTTTAAATGTGCACAATCAACACCTCCAAAAAAAATTGTGCACAATTAAGTTAGGTTCTAGCGGTATAGTTTTGATGAATTTTAAGATCAAAAAATTATTCCTTAAAAATATAAAATAAAATTATTCATGGGAAATGTTAACGAGTGCTCCCAGGACACTAGTTAATGCCTTTAAAAAGTAACTTATCATAAAAATGTGTGTAATTAATGCATTGGAAATCGAAATATTTGACTTTCTTATAAAATAATTTCTTCTTTTAGAATCCTTAAAGAGTATCCGAGGGCACTAATTAACATTTTCCTTAAAACTATATGCATATTTTTTAAAATAAAATATATGCAATTTGAATCAACGCATAATTAAATATCTAGGATTGATTATTTATTTTATATGATAAAAGTTACACCATACAGTCATTATTATAAGTAAAAATCAATATTTTAGATTCATTCCTTAAATGATGTATGTGGTCTATAATAAAGATCATATACATCATTAATTGAATGAATGTAAAATGTTAATTTTTGATTATAATAGTGATTGGAGATTGTATTTTATTTCAATGAAAAGAGCAGCGGTGACACAACTTCGATCATAGCTCCTCTCAAAAAAAAAAAACTTGGAACATAACTCAAAATGCAGCATTATAGGACCTGGCCAATAGGTGGGCAACCATAATGATTTTACACTAAATGTATTTTTTGAAAGAAAAAAAAAATAGGGAAGTAAAAAGTTAATAGAGAAGTAAAAAGTTTTGATCTACACTCTTGGATAATTGACCAAAACTTAGACAATTTTTAATTTTCAATTTATGGTATGATGCTACTAACTGTAAAAATGTGCACAATTAAGTTAGGTTCCAGCGTTATAGTTTTGATGAAAAAAAATGGTTAATTCATTAGTTAATTAATTTAACTAAATGGATGAACTCAAATTATTTATGAAATTGTGACGAATCTCTAGGGAGAGAACAATCTTTGGCCAAAATTTCAAAGTTGACAAACCCTTCAAAATTGAATTGATTGTGTTTTTATTCGTCATGAGTTCTTTCAAGTTCGAACCTGAGTCACCTTTTTTATTGGTTAAAACTTAAAATTCACATGAGTTTCAACATTTACATGTGACCCAAACAAATTTTAACCTCTAAAAGAGTGTTAAAAAAATGCGTGTTAGAGTGTGTTGATGACACTCATATTCTAAGATACTGCTGTCATATACTCAAACAAATTAAACAGCAAACATTCCTACCATCAATAAGCTCTAAATTGACAACATCATAGAAGGCTTAGAAGATGCAAAACTAACCACCTTCCATCCATTGTTGCATAAAAACTTTACAGAGACAGAATAAATATGAAAACTAAATCATTTTAATTCATCCATCACCCTCAAGTCCTAGGAACGAAAAAGATAAACTATGGTGTTGCTGAACCTTGGCCAAAACTTATTTTCATCATGTGGAAAGTAAAAGAATTGGCCATGTGGAAAATGCAGTCAAGCAATGACTTTATTTATATAAAGTACATTTCTTTGTTCAGAAGAAAATGGGAAATTTTCTCTCCCCTGAAGCATAAGAAATGATGCTTCTCTTAAGTGGTGATACATAGTTTGCTCCATTGAAGGCTGCACCTCGCAGAAAATTAAAAGGTCCAAAATCAATAGAGTAAGCTTTTTGGAAGCCATCAAGGATAGCCATCATCGTAACATTTGCTGGTTTCCTCTCCTGTTCGTACTTCTTTAACAAATTTACCTGCATATCAACATCAAGAAAATGAAATAACCATATCATTCCAGTAAAGAGGGAAAATGTTTGAGTACTTTTTGAAAACCGTACAAAACCCTCCTCCAATGGTTTGCTTATTTCCCTGCATTTGGGGGCTACCCTCCCTTCACTAGCTGAGCTGGTTGGCACCTTAGGCTGTGTTTAGGAGTTGGGTTTTGGAGGGAAAAGGAGGGGGAAGGTTTATTTGACATTTAAAAATTAAAGAAATTATAAAATGTTTATAAAATCGATTGAAAGAGTGATTGAAATATTATATGATCATCTATCACATTATTCATTCAATTTTTAAAAAAGTATCAAATATATATCAAGATATAGACTCAGTCTTCTACAACCTTCCCCTCCAAAATCCAACTCCCAAACATACCTCAAGAGAAGTCCAAGACACCATGATAAAAGCATTGGAGACATAACATACACCTCCAATATGGGTTCCTAAAGCAATTCACTAGTCTTTAATCTTATAAATATCATGATATAATTATCAGAGTCATAACATACCTCTCCAATATCGGATCCCAAAGCAATTCCCTCAGCAATAACTCTTGAAAGAGAATATGCATCTCCAAAACCCAAATTAACTCCTTGACCAGCAAGAGGATGGATCGTGTGGGCTGCATCTCCTATTAGAACCACGCGCTTCATTGCATAGGAATTGGCATGCCGTAAAGACAAAGGAAACACCATCCTTTCAGATGCCAATCTTATTGCTTTTGGAGGAATTTCAAAGGGTTCATTAGCTGATAAAGTTCCATCCATTTTAAGCCAAGAAAATATGTCACGAGCTCCTAATGAGCTTGACGTAGGATGAGGTCCATATCCATAATCCAAAGCAGAATTCACGTCCTTCAAAAACATTTCTTCTGTTATTGATTTGCGGTCATTTGACTCTGTTGGACTCATGGTCCAAACAATATTGCTAAAATTTTCACCCATGGGTAGAAGTGCAATTGGACCGTTAGGTAGAAACCGTTGCCATGCACAATGGTTAGCAGAAGTATGCTCTACAGTGCAGATGATTGCATTCTGAGAGTAATTCCATCCAGTTGTTTTGAATCCGGCTAATTCTCTAACGCGTGATTTTCCTCCATCAGAACCAACCTTCAGAACAAACATCCATGAAATTAGACTCCAATTGTAGTATATTAAATAAATTATAACAATCACACAATTGCTAATGGGACTCTACATATGATTTTGTCCCTACTTGTAGCATTGCAACATACTCTCTCCGTTCCTTTTTAATTGTCACATTCATAGAAAAAAGATTGTTCCTTTTTTTGTCGTTTACAAAGTTCAATACAACATGAACTATTGCTTTGTCAATGATATCATTAACTATTTAACTATTTATTACAGAGAGAAATAAATGGAATGAGATAATACTAGTTAGGGGTATTATAGGAAAAAGATAAATAATTTTGTTGAATATAATAAAATGTATTGGTTATCTTGGTATATGAGTAAAAAAATTCAAACAGATTTTCACTTACCACCAACTTGGCATATATGCTACTGCCATCACTAAGTTCCAGCTTTGAAGCATGACCTTGAGCAGGTGAAGGTTCTTTGGATGGCGTGTTCTCCTCCACAACGGACATAGAGTTTGTATTTAAAGTCATTGAAGTTAACCTCGACGGATAGAATGTTGTCTTGAAATCAGAATCCTGTCAACAAGTTTGTAGTTCTCGATGTAATGTAACTGTAAGAGTCATGCCTTGGAATAAAAAGTTCTACTTATTGAAAACATAATAAGCGAAGTATTTGATTGTGAAACCACCGAAGCAGTCAAAAGAAAGCTGAAATTAAAAACATAAAAGTGAAATAGTACAATTACATACTTCTAGAACAGCCGGGGACAAGACAGTATTGCATATCAATGACATTACCAAGCATACTGTTCAAGAGTATCTTCGCACACATAGTAACAAAATTAGTGGAAGAATATGAAAATATGAGACTTCCTATTTATTGAATTCTAATTTTATTGCATGAATGAGACTAAAATTGATACTGAATTGCTTAGAGATTGATTCTCACCCTTGTGAATATATAACAACAGTATGCCCTTTAATACCACTTTGATCCTGTACCTCACTGTCTCTCTTAAACACTTAGCAATCCACCCACAAAAGGTTCACTGAGAGTTTAAACACCGTGTTTCCTAGATCTTGGTTTGAAGGATTTGCAAAATTCATGGAGTTTGGGTATAAGAAAATCCAAGGTAACCATGATATCTTTATTAAACATTCAGCTATAGGGGGGTGACTAACTTCATGATGAGAAGTGTGAATTGCAGCATAGACTAGCCAAAAGGTTTGAGATAAAGGAGATGGAAAAATCAAGTATTTTCTTCATATTGAAGTTACATATACCACAGAAGGGATTTTCATATCTCAGTAAAAATAAGCGACCAATTTGTCAGTAGAAATGCAAAAGATTGGACCTAAACCAGTCACTACCTTGATGGGCCCTGATGAAAAATAGGGAGATGCTAAAGAATAACTAGTCATTTACAAGAGAATGGACCAAATGTTGGTGGGTAAGCACGTATACCTCGCTCACACTAGGCCATACATAAATCATTAACATAATCAGTACTTGGGGCTATTCCCCAGGACTATGAGAACTACTTTGGCTGAAGATGGTCCTAGATAATATGAGTCGGACTGGAGGGTCCTATGAAGCTCCTCATTTGCCCTCTTTATAACATTACAAAATGTTATGTAGTATCAGTTCAAAGTCAATAAAAATAATTCATATTTCTTAAAACGGTATTAGTCATAATCAACCATGAACTCCATATCACAGACATAGGATGTGAATTATACCTTAATGCATGACAATAAGGAACTATGAAGAACTTTATTCTCTGCTACACACCTGGTTTATAGAATTTTTGCAATTAGTAATGTGATAGCTGTTTTCAAAGAGATTTGCTTGACTACAACATGCACACTTACCCTAGAAAGTCTTTATTTACATCTCCTGCATCGTATCTAGCATACCCAAAACCAGTATAATCCCAGACCTGCAGAAAGATACAAAAGAAAATGAATTTTTGAATAATGGAATAAACAATGATGTCAGAGGAAAACGGCATCCTTAGGCCACAAGGAGAATCTACTAAGTTGAAGCAAAAAGTGCATGAAAAGCACTTGTTTAAATGAAGTAAGGCTCTTAACTTAGGAAAGTAAAAATATAACAATCAACAACAAGAACAACCAAACGAGTATTCCAACATGGAGTTGGCTATATGGATCAATTGACAAATTGACACCATTGGATCCTATCAAATTTGAGAGCTCGATCACATTTCCAAACATCAAATTATTTCATCTTGTGAAAGATTGTTCCTTTTTCAAGTTAAACTAGGAATTTTATGATTGAAGATGTTTTTTTGAAACATTAAGGTTTACACTTAAAAGAAAATATGGGTAATAGTAGGCTGAAAAGATAATTTATATGTGGAATGTTTCATGATAGGATATCTTTTTTTTTTTCTTCAGAAAATGATATGATATCCTAGTACTGGCAATTACACTACTAAAAACTAGGTTAGATACTAATACTACTAATGAAAGCTCGAGCCCACAAACAATAATGCTAAATAAGGGTGAGAATAGGTCACACAGTTTTCCAGATGGCTATGGCTTAGTGCATACTAGGCCTAGCCTGACTACGATTTATTTACAAAACAAGTTAAGCCTGTACATTTTCAAAGCTTTACCCGACTAAAAAGTCAAGCTTTAGGCCTTCCCGCAAGCCTTTTTAGACAGCCCTTCCTATTTAACTAAATCGAAATAAAATGTTCTTTTTGTTGTTGATATATTTGATTTTTATCATAATGTCTTGAAAATTTAATTTTTTGATCAATGTCTTGAAAATTTATACATGTTAGCCTCTTTAAAGGCTTAGGCTTGTTAGCCAATTTAAAGGTTGAGGCCTTTAAATAATAAATAGGCTTCGAGGTCAGGCTAGAGCTTAAACAAGATTAAGCCAAAGCTAAAAAAAAATCTAAATTAGTTAAACAAGCGAGACTTGGACTTTAGGTTCGATAAAAGGGCAACACCAGTTTATGGTATAGCCTAGCCTGGCCTGGCCATTCCCCCACAACCAAGACCCAAATATACTCTAACAATGCACGAAAGGGTTTTTGGTTTTTAAAAAATTTCAGTAGTGAGGTACCAAAGGAAACTAGGCGTCAGAAAGACCAAAATGGAGCAAACAGCAAGGACCTGACTGAAGGGTCTCAACTAAAACATCAAGAGCAAAGAACCCCTCTTGCACTTTGCCTTAGCATCTATATTCTAAGGTTCAGTTTGGGATCAAGGGAAGAAAATGATTAAATTTTAAAACGAACCCTATCACTTCCTTTATTTGGGACAGAATTATTTATCAGACTTGTGACGGAGATCCCATCCACAGATTTAACAAGGGTTTATGAATTACAAGACTTCATATTTTGAAATATAGGCTGAGAACCGAGTCTCTCAATCAAAACCCCCCAACAATGCTCAGATAATCCTGTTGCAAACAACTGTACTAGTGACACATACTTGTATGATTGGAAATATAGATAAATTTTGCATATAAACTGAGAAAATAGTGTCTGCATCACAACATTCAATTCAATTTCCCTATCTAATTCCCCAACAACTTTGCACCTCGAGAACTAATATCCATATTTGAAAATATATGTAGATAAAAATTTAAATCACTATAAAGAATTAGAAAGAAAAAGTACCTGCATCGTTTTAAAATAAGCATGTCTGTTCTGTTCAACATATTTCCAAGCACCAGCCTCTGGAAAAAGATTGAATGTCAGGAGAACTTGGAATTTGATAAAGAAAAACGTCACCATGTTGAAGCACGTGCACTCATCAAACAGGGTCTAATTGCTACTTGTTATTTTCATTTTACGCCAAGTAAACTAGTTACCGGTTAATGCAAAGAAACAGGCCTTGCAAAAAAAATCGGGGCCACTATTTAGGATTGCTGTTGGTCATGATAGCTTGACAGTACCATAGACTCTACGTGAAGTGATTGATTGTCCAATCATTTAGATGCATGAGTTATGATTGTAAATGTCACTTGAGTTTTTCATACATATTAGTTGTTCCATTTGTATTTTGCTCTCATTTAGAAAAGATAATAAAAGCCGATTTTTTTTAAAAATAATGTGCTCTATTTTTCAAAATAGTTATGCTATGTCCTATTCTCTATAGAAATACCATCAATTGCTAAAAGTGCCTTAATCACTATTAACATGTTCCTTTATGCTTTAAGCAGTTTTCCATATTTCACTGCACAGATTTTAGCAAGGGAAAGAGTTTTAGGGAAATGTACAGTTTATATAAATCTTTGGTGCATTTGACCAATGGAATTCACTCATCCGTGACAGTGTCGGTCATCCCACTAACTTCATATTACAAAGTACAGTATTTGTTGCTTCTGTTAGTTGTTACATAGTTGTTTTAGGGAAGTTGCGATTTCTGACATGTAGAAGGATTTGATGGCTATGCTAAACTCTTGAGTTATTTGATAAGAAATATTATTTAAACATCAAATTGGGACACCTAAGTTTGACAACTTTTTAAATACTAAGCATACTTCACACACCTGGTTAACACAATTCAATGAGTGGTTAATGGGTATATCAAAGATTGGCCAACTCAATAACCATCAACTGAACTTACTACAAATTTGAACATTATTAACCACGATTTAGTTGTTTCAACTACATGTAAGATTTGATTTTTGAACACTTGAAAATCAAGGTTAATAACATTTGAATTTGTGGTTAATGAAGTTCAGTAGATGGGCAATGAGCTATGACACCTAATATATCTATTTAACCAAATCTAACACCTCATCAATCGCATGTGTGAACTGTGTTAACTATTTAAAAAATTGTTGAATTTAGGTGTCCAAACCCAAATTGATGTTCAAGTAACATTTCTGTTTTTTTATATGTTCATGTCATACCTTGTTTGTTTTATTTTGATCATATCCTCCTATCCTCTGCATAGTTGCAGTTTCCTCGGTTTCTCTCTAATAAATGTTCGGTTTATTCTATTTTAAGAAAAAGGGCAAAAGGAGACATTAAAATTTACGCCGCAATGATAGTAAAAAACAAACCTTAAAAACAGGATACCTTGGAGAAATGATATAGAAGCAGGAGTTACTGTACTGACTCTAGGATCAGGGGGGTCTTCCTTTTTTATGCACAAGCCACTACTCAGAGCTGGATTGCTGTCAATAATTGCCACGCTCAACTGCTTTGTCATTGGCATACTAGCTGGAAAAACAAAACAATTGCTCAGATTTGTTGCTTTAATAGCTTTGTGCATCACAAGTAATACTCTTCATCATCATCATCAATAAAATAACTATTTGTTTTCATTGTATGCTTGTCTTATTTTTTACCATTTCCATGTGCCTCCCTTGCTCCTACCATCCCCCTTTTCTTTTTCTTTTTTTTTTTTGAACAGCATAATATTATTAAGCCTCATGAACACAAGAAGTGAAAACATGGGCAGTGGAGCAATAGCATTACAGAGCCGAAAACAACAGAAAACTAAGCAGGCAAAACAAGCTGGCAGCAAAAACAAGAAGCAAAAAGCTAACACTGCCAAACCGCAAAACAGCAAAAAACAGAAAACAAACAGCGCCTATGCTGACAGCAACAAGGAACCTGCTACCAAACTCCTACAACCGCTCCAAAACTCGCCTCCTAAAGACCCATTACCTCTTGAGACAACTTCCCGGATCCCAACACCATTCATAGAACATGCAAGAAGACATTTTCAGCTGATGTAGATTCCAAGTCCAAGAGAGAACCTTCACTTCCTCTACCAACTCTTCTCCCCCCCTTTGTAATATTATTAAACACCTTGTCATTCCACGCACACCAAATGACCCATATAGTTGCATGCCACACCAACCAAAAGCCTTTACGCAACGCCTTACCCCTCGCCTCCCCCATCCAACACTCCACATGAGAAAACAAATTATGAGGAACAATGAAATCTCCCCCATCCCCCTTTTCAATACTGCCTTCTTTGCTCATAAACATTTAAGATTCAAGAATTCAAACATATGGTTTATATATTGCTGATGTTATATGGTTTATACTTTATAAATCAGACGTGACTGCAAAATCAACAGAGACAGGGTTTCCTCCTTCCGATAACAGACAAAGGGTCCCCCTCCCCCCAACCAAGATGTATCATCCCTTTGCCTAAACTCACAAGGAAAAACGCTATAATCCAATAAATTATGTACAACATAGACCCTATTAATACCAAAGAATAATTATCACATACAAAAACAATAAATACCACATGAAAAATTCAGTCCAATATGAATTCAGTTTTTCCTCCCTTCTGAGGAAGTGTGTGCTGGTGTTTTTCAATAAATCCTAGTCTGTAGTTCAGCGTGGCAGTCCCACCTATCCCATTCCTACCTTCATGAGCTATTAACAATCCTATCTCAAAACCAATTTGAAGGTAACAAAAAGAAATGCCTATTTGGGAATTCATCTATTGAATATCTTAGGATGGGCATATAATTTTTGGTGCAGATTAACAAGATTAAACTCTGACGAGGACATGATTAGTTAAGGATATCTGATAAAACATACCTACCTAAAACAACCCATCCCCATGAGTTATGCAGATGATGGCATGATACAATATATTGCAGTCTAAAAAATATATGACTTCAAGATACGCCCATTGCAAGAAGATACCTAAGAAACAAGCTAAAGCCATGCCAACCATGCCTCCTCCAACAATAGCAATATCATATTCTGGATTTATTTTGCTGATAGTTGGCTGCTTCTCATGCTCCTGCATATTTCCAAGAATACAAATTATAAAATTTCCATTACTAGATACTAGAGTTATTCATAAGAATAGTGCTAAACTCCAATATCAACCAGGTTGGAAAACAGTTATATAAACTTACAAATTAAAAATGACCATCATCGAAAAACTAGTCAAGATGCCAAAAAAAGAACTATTTAACTTGTTCCTAATTGTTCCCGAGAAGTATTTACAGAAATAGGTTACGTCTTTAATTCATAACTAAAAAGTAGGACTCTTCAATCTACCAGACAAGAAATTCAAAGCTGTCTCATTAGAGTTGCTAGTTGCAATCTATATATTCCATTCCAAATGGTCAATTCAGAAATACAAGAAACAAACTCAATAATCAAATTATATTGTTAAACTTTGCATATTCCAACATCTAAATTCTCAGTCTACAACCACAATTGTGGCAGTATCAGCTGCAGTTTGTTGCAGTATCATGGTTTGCAGCATAACCACAACCGCACCCATGACCGCAATTTAGAACCACGGTTCTGATTGCAACTTGCTCTATCAAGTCAATTTTTTTTTATGACCACAATTCATAAAATTCGAATGTATTTTTCTACACTTTACACATCATTTTTCATATAAACCTCCAAAAAAAAAAAAAAAAAAAAATACATAAAAACAGAATTTATTGAAATGAATAGTTATGGTGATATTGCTTACATTGGAAAGTACTAAATTAGTGGAAGCATCAAGTTTAACAACCTGAGAACAAAAACACTTCCTTGGAATTTTGAATGCAAAGACATTTGAAACAGTCTTCTTTATCACCCTGTTATATAAAAAAATACATTGAATTAGACCCAATAAGAGGGATGAAAAATTTGTGGCAAAAAGAAGGAGAAGATTGAGAATAGTGAAAGTACCTGTTCATTGTTTTGTTGTCTTCGTTGCTCGATTCAAAACCTGTTCATGGGAGTGAGGAGGTTTATGCTACACATCACAATTGGATGCAGATTCGCTGCAGTTAAAAGAATCACGCAGAGAAGATCTTGATCCTTAGATACATCTAACGGCCCAGATTGTTTTTCTGTGTGGCTGCATTTAGTCCATTTAGGTATTAGATGAAAGACATGTGACAAAATAATAATTAAGGGTTGAGATTTAAAACTAAAAAAAGATAACAATTATTTATTTAATAAAAAACTGTAGTTTTTCTTCTCTCATTCAGCGGAATTTTTTTTCTTCTACCTTACTTTTTTTTAAAAATTTAAATCTGCCCTACTTTTTCAGATTCTCTACCATCCCACAACCTCCCCTTGTGGGATATCTATTTTTTTGGACTTATTATATCCCACAACCTCCCTCTGTGAGATACTTTTTATTTAATTTTTTAAAATGTCCCACACAACCCCGCTTGTGCCTTTTTTTTTTCCTTTTTTTTAAATTAATTATTATTTCTAAAAAATATTAATTTATTAATAATAAGGGAGCCCCTAATATGGACCCTTTTTGTTAGGGTCCACACATGGTCCTTGCCAAAATTACCTGCAATTGTGGGTAAACAAACTTGGAATCACCAATTCATGATGTTTTCTCTACATTATTTTCAAGTTCCAGTCCTCTAATTGGAAGGAAACATGAGGGAGCCTTTAATTTTGTTCCGGTTAACAAACTTGGTTCTGGGTTTGGTACGAAATTGATTATCATGAAGATGTTGACGATGGTTGTTTAGGCGGCTAGCGTGAAGAACTTAACTGTTGCAAGCACTTTATCGACATTTACACTTTTTTCCTAGAAAAACGCATTGAAGCTCATCTTAAGGATTTGTGGATTTGTTCAAACGCTAGGTTGCAATGAAAAAATGTGTTGCAGATGATTTTGTTCAGTTATAATGAAATATGGGTTCTAAACTAGTAACCCTTTTTTCCTTAGAAAATAAAAATAGTAAGCATTTGGATGGCTAAATTTTTTAACATGAATGATGAAATTAAAGTTATGATAACAAAGAATTATTTAGCGATTTGTTGTGAATCGGATTGGATGATTCATCGGTTTTGATTGAAAAAGCTCAGTCATAGTAAAGATACATATAGAAACCATCCTTGTAAACTGAAAAGCAAGTGTCTCACCCACTATTGCAGGTCATTTACCAAAGACCATAGCTGGACCCTAAAAATAAGGGTCCATATTAGGGGCTCCCTAATAATAATTACACAATAGATTAAAAAACACTACAATTGTTATAATTGATGAGATGTTCCACACCAGGGTCTTGGGGCATTCCTATCCGGAATTCGACATGGTTCATGAATTATTTGACGGTGAGTGTGTATATGTTGTTTACAATGTCAATTTCAACATGGTTCACCACTAGCAGTATTGGCCCATTTGTGTAGGGCCAAAGGTGATTCCTGATTTGACCATGCGAAGAGCAAAGAAAGGTCATCCACCGGTTACTCGCATTAGAACTGAGATCGACAATGAGGAATATATAAGAAGGTAAGTATTGACCATCAAAATTGCCCTAATATTGACCATCAATAGTAATCTAGTTGCAATTTATTTAATTTTATTGTATGTTGTTTGTATTTTAATAATAATATTATTATTATATTTAGGTTTAAATGTGTCATTAGTCCCTGCACTTTCACCATATTTTGGTATTGGTCCCTGCACTTTTTTTTGTTTGGTTTCAGTCCCTGCACTTTGTAAAGATATTGGCATTGGTCCCTCCGTTAACTTTCTATTAAAAAAAACAAAACTAAAGGAGTGCTAGGTGGGCCAATCATTTCATGCCACGTGGCACATAAAAAACAAAATTTCAGAATTAAAATAAATCAAATAGTAATTGATTTTTAATTAGTTTTATTATTAATATTATAAATTAAAAAGAAAAGAGAGATTGGAAGCAAATGAAAAACGCCAGTTTTGAGAAAAGAAGAAGAAACGGATTTTCGTGATTTAACTTGAACTCTAACATTGAGATTCGATTCCAACCTTCATCAATCAAGTTTCGATTTCGTCCTCCATCAATAAAATTGATTTCGACCTCCTTCATTCAATTCATGTTTAGTTTTTGTTTTCGTTTTAGTTACCGTTCGCGATTTATATATCTGATGTTGCCTTCGTTTTTGTTTTGAGCTGCGTTTCCATCATAGTTGGAAGAATTACTACCACTTAATTGTCGTTTCTGCAAAATCGTTTTTGTTCTTTTGTTGTTTAATGGTTCAATTTATGTTTGTTTTCTATAACTGTAACTTTCACCTTTCTGCTATTTCGATTTCTGTTAAATGTTTTGATTTCTGTTCTAGTTTGGAAGCATTCCTACCACTGAATTTTCCGATTTAGAAGAAAGGGACCAAAAGAAACTGAAACCTACAATTGAACCATTAACTCAGGTGACACAACACAACCATGCTTGATTAAATTCGAATAAGAAGAAATTACAATGGTGAAACCTACAAATACCAAATAATTTATGAAGAAGAAGAATGTGAAATTGAAGATGGGTATTGATGGAGATGGGTGAAGAAGAAGAATAGATATGGTCTTAACGGTGGTGATGATGGGTTTCAGAGGAAGACGTCTCACGAGCAATCATTCTTTGTAGAGGATTTTTTTTAATTAAATAATAATAATAGCAATAAAACTAATTAATAATTAATTATTTTATTTGATTTATTTTAATTCTGAAATTTTGTTTTTTATGTGCCACGTGGCGTGGAATGATTGGGCTACGTGGCATTCCGTTAGTTTTGCTTCTTTTTTTTAACAGAAAGTTAACTGAGGGACTAATGTCAATATCTTTACAAAGTGCAGGGACTGAAACCAAACAAAAAAAAGTGTAAGGACCAATCCCAAAATATGGTAAAAGTGTAGGGATCAATGACACATTTAAGCCTTATATTTAATTTTTATTACAACATAAAATAACGTTATCAAAATGATAATACGAATAATATAACAAATTATAAATTAACTCGTAATTTAAATGTAAAATGGTGTGAGAGGTTGAAAAATGAAGGTAAGTATTTATAGTAGATGAAATATAATATTTTACATTTTTTTTTAAACATAAACAAAAGACGGAAAAAAATAAAAAAAATAAAATAAAAAGTATCCCACAAAGGGGTGTTGTGGGATATAATAAGTCCAAAACAGTGTGTATATATATATATATATATCCCACAATGGGGGGTTTTGGGATATAATAAGTCCAAAAAAAAATGATATCCCATAAGGGGAGGTTGTGGGATGGCAGAGAATCTGAAAAGGTATGGCATATTTGAAATTTTTTTAAAAAGTAGGGTAAAAAAATAATTTTCAATTATTTTAAGGGCAGAACAAAAAAAAATTCTTATTCAGCTTGCGTCTTTGCATCTCCCTATCTTCACTCTCCTCTCATCGCCGCCCACCACCACCCTCACCTATGCCTGTCGCTGCCCTCTCATTCAATCACAACATCGTCCCTTTTCCATATCCCTTTCATCACCGTCTCGCCGCCGCCGTCACAAAAAAATCCACCATTGTTGTTACTGTTATGGGTCCCGAAAACAAGAAACAAAACGGCTAGAAGATGTATCATGCATCAGTAACAGAGAAATTGCCAACATCAATCCTATAATTAACAAATAACCTTCATGTTCAAGGTGCTTCATATATAAAAAGGGAGAGAAAAAAATCAACTCTTGGAATAAATTAGGCACTCTTATAGCTTCACACTTTCAATTACATTGTGATTGAATAAGAGGTTAGCGGCGGCCGACGATAGAGGTGACGGTGGGCTGCGATGAGAGACTGAGGGGAGAAGAAGAGTTACATGTAACAGGGGAGAAGGAAGGTAAATGACGGAAGGAAGATTTCATTTTTTAAATTAAACAAATACTTATTTTTTAACTTTAAATTTGAATCATTAATTGTTTTTTTTACACATGTCATGCATCCAAACCCTAAATATACTAAATGGAGCATACTCTGACTCTCTCTTGACCGCCTCTGTTTATGGTGTCCTGTGTCCCTTTATTTTTATTTTGATCTACATCAATTTTTTTTTTGTTTGACAGGAAGACCCAAATAAAATTATTTAATAAATTTCTGATATTTTTTCTATATTTAATTTTTATTTAGTCCTTCAGAAAATTTATTTTTATTTGACATGATTACTCCCGCATGCTTTTATGTTATATATATTTTTTGCAAAAAAATATGTTATATATACATTTGCTCGTGGATTTCAAGCTTTAAATTTTTTATTTTCTTCAGTGAGTTCTTGATTTTACATATATGTTATTCCCTTAAAAGAAAATTAGAGATTTAACACATGCAAATTTATATGTAAACTAGTGTTTTTACCCATGCTATAGCACGGGAAACGCGGTTTTAATGCGCTGTGAGGGGAGCGCGGCTTCGCCGCATTATGTGGATAGCACGGCTTCGCCGCGCTGCGGGTTGCATAACATTAAAGTAACTTTTGATGCATAATAGTAAATAACATGAGATAGTAATTGAAATTGAAATAGTTTCAAATAAGGTATACAGTAGTAATGATAAAGATAGTAGTGATAAATATATGTGTTCTTGGATAAATAAAATAAGCGTCATACTTGAAAATAAATATTTTTATTTTAAGTAATTGTAGTATATAGGAATGATTAGAATTGAATAAGTTATTAGTGTTGTTAAAAATGAGATAATGAATCATAGACTGATTAATTGATAAATGGAAAGGAAAGGTAATTTTCAACGGCGGTACCACATAACATTGAAAGAGTAAAGACTGTAGTACATGATTGAAATAAAAATAAAAATAATATTGAAGTACATGACATGAAGTGAAAATACAAACAGATCATTGAGAGACACAAATGACATGAACTTAGAATTTCTAAATCTTCTAGCTATGGAGGACATTGTTGGTCTAATTGAAATCCAATTGCAGTTTGAAGAAGACATATGACAATGTATTGTCTTTTATAGCAAGGACTGCATGCTTTATCATTGCTTTTTATATCTATTTCTTTCTGCAAATGGTTAGAATAGAAGTTAGTAATAAATAATTGAAATTTAATTGAGTACCATTACCTGAGGCTTTTTCAGCTACCTTTGTTGGGGAAATGCACAAGTTAGAGCAGTGTTTAGCATGTATTAAGCCTTTTCATAGGGTGAAATAATTTAGTGTTGACCATATGTCTTCAAAGTAATACCAGCAGTTACATTTGGTTATTCATGAATTGAGAAAGTTGTAAACGTATGAAAAGATAATAAGTAATACGGAAAGTGGGAGATTAAAATTACACAAATAATGTCAAATGTCACACAAACATAACAGGTAATTAAAAACTGTAACATAGAATATTACACAACATTTAAGTTCAAATACAAATTTAAGACATTAAAACTTAACAAGTCCAGTCTATGGAGAAACAACAACATTACATGACATTAAAAATTATTGAATAGGAAGGAGACATTAAAGATAGTTGTTTCATTGAGGTGGATTTGAGGTAGATGCAAATGCAGATCCATGTATTGAGAGCTGATAAACATGGCACATACAATGGGGGTTATTGGTGGTAAATTTGAATCGGATGATTCCTAGGCGAAAGTTATTAACTTCACACAAAGTGTCCCAACCTAGTCCCAGATCAACAATATAATTTTCATCATTTTGAAGTAAAACCTGGAACTGATTGTAGTAACCTTCGTCATGGCAGCATGCAAGCATATCATCGTTATACTCTTTAAGATAGTCACCAAAATTTTGTGGTAGAACCTGAAAAATATAACAATTGAAAATATATTTTAGTGAATTTCTTATACATGAAAATAAATTATGAATCTAAGTGAAAAAGATTCTGAATGTGTAAAATATTTATGAAGTTAACCATTTTTGGCGATTTCAACCAGTGATCATCAACATGGACATCAAAGTAGAAAGTTTCATTAGGAAATAGGCTACGACTATGGAATGGAGGAAATGTTTATGGATCATCAATTTCCCTGATTGTTGTTATGGCAAATATACTTTTGCCATTGTATCCGAACACCACTTCAGCATTATCTGGTATATTATGGTATTCTTGAAGCTCTGACCAGCCACTTGTTAATATTGGGAAATATAAGCTTGGTTTGTACTTGACCTCGCGCACACCTCCTTCCTTGTTTAAAATTTTCCATGTCTCCTTTAGTAGAACAAAGTGTTTATTGACAAAAGCTCTTTCAATCTCAGCATAGCTCTAATAAGATTGTTACACAGAAAAAGGAATATAGTTAGAATGTTGTAGTTGATGAAAAATGTGAAGAATACAAAAAGAACCAAATAAACTGTTACCTGAAATGTCAATCTAACCATTGAGAAATGCTCTCTTGGCTCAGTTGCAAGTATCCTTTGAAATGTAGACATTCTTGGCTGCATAACTATTTGGTTGATATAATTTACCACATGATAAAACATCTATTTATAATTGAAAGTAATATGTATTAAATATATTGCAGGTTGGTTAGTTGGAATACAACCACACACACAATTAAAAATTTATATTATTGGCAATTGATAGATATTGATATGAAGTTTGAGAGAGTTGATTAGGCAATTCAATGTGTTGGCATTGTGCAGTATAGGTTATAGCACTCTTCACATGGCTGTAGTTTTACTAAGAGATAAGCCTTTTCACCACAAGACAAATAATGGCAGAACATGCATTGGGTTGGCATGCGTAAGACAAAAATGAAAAAGTAATTAATATAGATAAATGATATTTGCAGATCATGTAGTTTACCATGCTTAGATGGACTATTAATATCTCAATTCATAGTATTTCATTTATTTATAGTGGGATTATTAAATAGCATAATGTGATAATAAATAATAAAAACCATTGTCATATATAAGATTTGTAATACTGAGTACATTAGCATGACAATTTTGCAGAAATACATTACTTAAAATAACCAAAAAGCAACAAAAATGTCCAAGTTAACTCTAATCCATGACATAATTGACTTTAACTTGGATGTTGTTCCCATAAGATGTTTTCTTGAACAATTGGTACCTACATCATTGAGCAAGTGTTATTTATGTTATTTATAGTTCATAAGATTTTTTACATTTAATGAGTTTAATAATTATTCAGTTACATTAGACATTGTATTAGTTGACCTCAAACATTTTCAAATACTTCTTTGTAAACAACGTTCATTGTAGTTGAGAGAGTGATGTTTTCAGAATCATGAATTAGTATCTTTAATCTTGCTTTGCTCTTGACCCTTGACATAGCAACATACAATTGCCCATGACTAAACACAGCCCTTGGGAGATACAAACCAACACTGTCTAGAGATTGCCATTGTGATTTATTGATTGTCATAGCATAAGAAAGAATTATTGGAAATTGCCTTCTGTTAAGCTTAAAGGGCCAAGGTGATTGGGAGGGAGACATGTCCATTTTTGGAATGTATGTCATATTGCCAATATTTTTACCTGAGATTATTTTGGCTTCGAGAACATGTGGTGCCATTCTTGTAATGATAAGTCTAGTACCATTACAAAGTCCTTCAGATTGGTCTATGTTTCTGATGAGCATAATAGGTGTTCCAACTTTGAGTTTAATTCTATGGTTTGGAAGCCCTGAGGTTTATAGTGAACTTAAAAATGCAGGAGTCATGATATCAAATGATTCACACTCAGCATTGATTTCAGATTTGTCGATAGAATCTGAACTTAAATATTGATTTTCCTCACCTATTATAAGTAATTGTGTATAATTAAAACAATATAAGTGAAATATATAATAGACAAAAATCAATTGGATTAACACTATTATGCATATTTATTTACCTGGAATCAATGAAATGATATATTCATTTATTTGGTCGACTATCTCAATCGTGGATGCCAAAATTGCTCTAGATTGAAGATATTCAGGATTGTTGTAATCTTCAAAGAAATGAGGATATGTACTTTCAAATATAGCTTGAATGGGATTTCCATAACTTTGAATCAAAAAAGCTCTGGTATATCTATCTCAGCATTACCATCGTTTGGTTCTGACAACCTTCCTTCACCAACCTTTAACAACCAATCGGAAAAATCTCTCAATTCCTCAGAATTAGAATTCATACCTCCCTGCTGCAAGAACTTCACATGAATCCCAAATATATGATGAATTGATCGTTGCATGCACAATATCTGCACGATTGCCTCTAGGAACTACAGTTAATATTTGACGAAAGCCTCCACCAAATACTAGCACCTTCCCACAAAATTTTTTGTTTGTGGACAGGATGTCTTTGAGTGTTCTATCCAAAGCTTCAAAGCAAAACCAATGAGCCATTGGTGCCTCATCCCATATGATTAATTTTGTATACTTTAAAAGATGTGCAAGCTCACTTCCTCCTTCAATATTGCAGGTGGAGTTTTCAAATGTAGTGACAGGTATCTTGAATTTTGAATGAGTTGTTCTTTCTCTTGGTAACAATAAAGACGTAATGCCACTTGTGGCAACTGTTAGAACAATTTGACATTGACTACGATTGAAGCATCAAAATGACGTGAAAAAACGTAAATAGTCAATAAATTAAGGGACACATAAGTAATTTTGTCTTGTTGAATTTTTTTTTTATTATGTATGACCAAACTTTAATTTTGGCTAAATTCTATTTTTGATCTTCCAACTTTTATAAACAACGATTTTGACACCCCTTAAGAGTACTTTTGACAAAAAAAAAATGTAGGAATAAATGAAAAAAAATATTGGAACATAACTTTTGAAGAGATTATGAAAGTGAGTTCATTTTGGTTATGGTACTATCAAATGAAATCCTCCAATGACACCCAACTTTAGATCCCTTTTGTAAAAGTTATACCATCTTAATTTTGATTAGATTAACACATAAGTGTAATTTAATGACACAGATATCACATACTCTCTCCGGTCACTATTATAAGCAAAATTTTACTTTTAGATACATTAATTATTCAATATATCTAAAAAGTGAAATTTTGTTTATAATAGTCACAGGAAGGGGGTATGTATTTATTAATTTTAAAACAAAGTAAAAGTCACATCGTCATTCAAGATACAAATAAAAACTAATTAAAAAAATAAAATTGTAGATGAAAGACACTTCCACTCTTCTTCTCAAGATATGCAATAACATATGCAAACTCTCACACTTCCTATGGGCTATGCTTGAATTGGTGGAGAATGGTGGAATGAAATAGAGTGGGATAGATCCACATTCTATTGTTTGGTTTTGTAAAAAAAGAATGGAATAAAATGGAATAGAGTGTGAAGGAAATCATTCCATCCAATACCACTCATTTAACCAATTTTCTGTTCCCCTAAATTTGAGGTGTGTATCCAATGGAATGAAACACATTAATAATACAATTACAACATTGTATACTCTTTTCATTCCTCAATTTCATTTATGCGTGCCTCATTCCCTTTTTTTTTTCTTTCTCTTCATCGTTTCTTATTCCATTTTGCTCTCATTGTCCGCCTCTACCTTTACTTCTGCTGTTTGCAACTTCACTCTTCGCCTTTGCATAAATATGAAATGCATTCCATTCACTTTCAAACATACTTAGATTTTTAAATTCCAAGTAATTTGTTACACAAAAGGAGAATTATTATAGCCTATGCAAATTTTATATTGATGTTTGAATTCGAATTGGATAGTTTGCAAGCATGTAATCTTCATATGTGTTAGTTTATAAAAATTTTAATTTTTAAATTCCAAGTGATTTGCTACAAAATGTGAATTATGCAGCTAATTATATCTCCTCTAGATTAAATATTGATGATTCATTGTTACTTCTTTAAATAAACGGTAAAATTGGAATAAAAAAGTTATAACTCATTTTGTTATGTCCAATTTCGAAACAATGGAATGAGAAATTAGTTCCAGTCCTTCATAAAATATCCAAACAATAGAATGGAACCTTCTTTCTGTTCCATTTCATTTTGTTCCGTTCCGTTAGTTTTATGTTATCCAACCGGAGCCTTGGTTTAATCCTTAATTGTTGCATATGTAATTGAAAGCCATTTTCACTCTTCCCCTAAAGATTGGCAATTACATTTGCAAACTGATATATTTTGTGGTTATGGTGTCATTGAAGTCTCGACCATCATGAGAAATGGGTGAGATGAAGGATTGAACACAATTGATATCAAAGAAACCAAGGAGGTAGATGAAAGAAATGATGCGGGAACACAATATCGTTGATCTCGAAGAAAGTGACGACGTGAAGAGAAGATGAATTACATATCATGTCGCACCATTGGTAGAGAAGTTAATACGTGACAAATAAAAAAAGGGTGCTAGGGGGAGGAATCGTCGAAAGATTTTTGGGTTTGGGTAGGGGAAGGTGATTTGAGACAATGGGAATGGGGGTTGATCACCGATGTTGGTGGTGGCCGACAATGGATGAAGGTTAAAGAGAGAAAGAAGGTGGAGAAAGAGACAGAGTAAGGAAAAAAGATGGCGAAGAAAAATATTTCATTTTAATTTAAGTTTTATAATTTTAGTTGGCATTTTGTGTCTAAAAAATGTAATTTTGTAAAGTTGGTCACAATTTTCTTTTTCAAACAAAATTGTATATGCTTCTTAATTCATGTACAATGTGCTAAAATTACATATATTTTGAGAGGAGGTAGAAACATATAGTACATAACATATATGCAAGGGCTGACGTTCGAACCCCGCACATCTCACTTATTCACTTTAAGAGGTGAATTTATAGCCAATAAACTATTTGACAAAAACGTACAAATTATAATTGGGAACATAATATGGAAGATTTCCTCTAAAAAAGATACAAATATGAAAAATGTAACAACCTTTGCTAAAACGCGAGTTATTCTATCGAGTTTTCTCCTAACAAACTCAATCTTACAGTTTTAAAAATAAAAAGAATAAAAGATGTTTATTCTTCTTACGAATGGAACCAAAAATCCAAAAAGAAGAAGGGATATGCTAGTTTTAAACTTGACTTGGAGAAATCCTTTGATAATATCAATTGGAATTTTCTAAATTCTTGCCTCCATGATTTCGGATTCCTTGACATCACCATCAAGCTCATCATGCACTATGTTTCCTCATCCACTTTCTCTTTATTATGGAACGGAAACAAACTGCCACATTTCAAGCCTTTTCATGGCCTCAGACAAGGTGATCCGCTCTATCCATATCTCTTTATTATTTGCATGGGAAACCTCTTCATTGCTATCAGTTATGCTGTCACTCAAGGAAGTTGGGAGCCTATTCACATCTCCAGCACAAGACCTCAATTGTCTCACCTCCTCTTTGAAGGTGATGTCCTTCTATTTCTAAAGGCTAAAAACTCCCAACTCAGATTTCTCACTAATTTATTTGATAATTTTAGTAAGGCATCTGGTTTGAAGATTAATCATTGCTATCAGTTATGCAGTCACTCAAGGAAGTTAAAAGCCTATTCACATCTCTAGCACAAGATCTCAGCTGTCTCACCTCCTCTTTGAAGATGATGTCCTTCTATTTCTAAAGGCTAGAAGCTCCCAACTCAGATTTGTCACTAATTTATTTCATAATTTCAGCAAGGCATCAGGTTTAAAGATTAATCATTGGTATCAGTTATGCAGTCACTGAAGGAAGTTGGGAGCCTATTCACATCTCCAGCACAAGATCTCAACTGTCTCACATCCTCTTTGAAGATGATGTCCTTCTATTTCTAAAGGCTAGAAGCTCCCAAATCAGATTTGTCACTAATTTATTTCATAATTTCAGCAAGGCATCAGGTTTAAAGATTAATCATTGGTATCAGTTATGCAGTCACTGAAGGAAGTTGGGAGCCTATTCACATCTCCAGCACAAGATCTC
>Ga0228710_1002238_pt1 | contig 30286 bp, 20 predicted proteins | sample MedpolnodulmetaG_FD_177995 | JGI IMG/M metagenome (GOLD analysis project Ga0228710, IMG submission 177995) | Root nodule microbial communities from Medicago polymorpha collected in Santa Monica, California, United States - pink nodules | ecosystem: Host-associated > Plants > Roots > Nodule...
GAACTTGTTCAATCAGAATCTCTAAGAATAGTACTTTGATTATGGATCCTGCACACTTGAACAAATTTTTTAGCATATCCAATTGATTATTTTTAATACCTTGTTATTGTCAAAACTCAATAGGTGACTTGTGAAACACCCTTGTTCCAACACCACTATGCAAAGGTTCAAGTTGTAGGCGACACCTTTGTTTACTAGCAAATCTTATGAAAACGTTTTTACGTTATTACTCGAAACCCTTTTAAAGTCAAGTAGGGGATTGTTGGAACACTAGTTGATTCTAGTGGAAGTTGGATAGAAAAATACAAGGTAAGAACTAGTTTGTGTGTGTGTGTGTGTGTGACGATAGGTCATCTTACGTTATTCTTAACATGTTTTTCAGTTATTTTCAGTAGGATTTAGCAGCAAAAAGGAAGAGTATTAGAATGATCGCCTATGATTTTGGGACTTTTGTAATGTTTTCTATATTTGAGTCTATAATTCTAGTTTTCCCGAAACTTAGCAATTTTAGGGGGTTTTTGAAGTAATTCACGAAGAAATCATGCAAATCGGCAAATCAAGAACATCCGAAGAATTGTGAAGATTCAAGGAAATGAAGAATAAAGATTCAAGAGGCCTCATAAGACTTACAAATGGGAGGAATTATGTTCCCAAGTCCTGGTTATTTGAAGACGAAGACCTAAAATGACGGAAAACCGAAGAATTTGGGCCCAGGATGAGTTGACATGCGCCTAGCACATGACCAATGTGCCTAGGGCATAGATTTTTCCATACACCCATGTGTTAGGCATGCTGTTAAAATATATATATCACACGCGCGACAACGATGACACCGCCGCCGTCGGTCCGACCGGCTGGGTCAGGTCGACCGGGCTTAGGCTTGGGTCAAAAAGATATACATTTTTTATCACTTGAAAATTATAAACTAATTATTTTAATCATTATTTGAGATCCAACAGAGTATCTAGAATTTTCCAGATATATCCAACTAAGAAATAGAAACGTGGTTTAAGTCACTCGCTTTTTTTGTTACGAACTCTCCCTATAAAAGGAGAGCTCGCCCCACTCATTATTTACACACCGACATTAACAGTTGATAAGGGAAATAATTCATTCTTCTAGAATATTATAGGTTTGAATGCAATTAAGGGATCAAAGTGATACTAGTAAAATAGTTAATGGACGAAAAATGCAATTTAGTCTAAAAATTATGACACTAAATTTTATTTTACATTTATTCCAAATGAAATTTAAACAATCACTTGAGCTTACAAAATAAACACATACCTCTAAACAACATATCAGGACCCAAGTGGGAATTTATTACTACTAAACGATGTTATTATCATAACAATAATCATCATCATCATTTAAAATTGGAGACTCTATTGTTGATAAAATCTTTGACTTGCAAAATCAACTGAGAAGACTCAGGAACATTAGGAAACGCATAAAAACCATGCATCATGTTTGGATATTCAATCAACTGAGCTTTTTTTCCAGATATTTTCAACCATTCATAATACCTCTTTTGCCAATCATATAACCCATCCAACCCACCCACAAAAACAAGCGTATCCGGATAATCCAATCTGGACAAATCCTCGGCATTCGGCCCACTTACATTAGCTGCGTTATGATCTCGGTTCGAACCCTCTGGCAAAAACACCTTCCACATCCAATCCGTCCTCGCCATCGAAATCATCAACGATCCTTCAAGGCGAATCTCCGCTTCCGTTCGCTCTTCGCCACCAAAAAATGGTTGCATTGAAATCAACCCGATTACCCGGATTCTTTGGAGCCTCGCTTTGCAAGCCCGAACCGCAACATGATGCGCCAAATTTGCACCCGCGCTGTCCCCAGCGAGGAAACATTTTGACACATCAGCATTTTCCGGTAAAACGGATTTGTTCTCGTCAAGAAATTTCAACACGGCTTCTCCGTCTTCGTATTGTGTCGGGTAGCGATACTCCGGTGTGCGGCGGTAGTTTACGGAGACAACGACGACGTTCATTTCCCGTGAGAATCTCCGACAAATGGTATCATAGGATAATGAAGCCGGAGACATAAACGTGAATCCTCCACCATGGAAAAAAATTATCACGGGAAGGGAGGTGGTTTCCGTGTCACTACCACCTTCGGCGCCGGCATTGACGCCGGTGGGAGTGAAGAGACGGAACCAAATTTTACATTCGGCGTTAACGGTTATGTCTTTTGTGGAAACACCGTTAATGGGAGTGGTTTTAGCTGATGTTTTGTTATCTAGAAAGTTGAGAAGACGGCGGTTAACGCTACCATTAGATCGACATGCAGCGTCCGTTAAAGTCATAATCAATGAAATCGAAAGGCGAGTCTTCAAAGGAAAAGGGAGTTTGGGTTTTTTTGGTGTTGACATTGTTAAATGAAGGTTTTTGTGATTGGACAAAGTGTTTTATGAACAAATTGGATTATCTCCTTCACTTTTTTTCGTTCTTTTTTTCTCTCATTTGATAAAAAGGTGAAGAAGGTTAGAATGATAATAATCAATCATAGAAGATTGAATGTAACTTTCATCGTTTATTAGTTTGTTGTTTTTAACCATTTACGTGAATAGAAAAAATTATGCGTTCGAGAATTGGAGGATATAAATGAACCACTTTTTGAAAGGTCCATAAATATTTCTTGGTCTTTGTCTGTGAAAAACAAAAATAGACTTTTTTTGATAAAAGTGGAAAAAATATAAAGTGTGTTGATTGTTTTTGACTAATGATAATTTATTTACTCTTTGTTAAAAATGTTTTTTTTTGTCTATTATGGCTAATGATTTGACTACTGGCTAGAAAAATGGACATTTAGGATTATTTAAGTGAATAACAAAACTAAAAGAATTTCTACTCCAAAAAAATAACTAAAAGGATTTAAGAAAATTCACCAAAGTTTTTTTATTTTTAACAAGGCAAAATGAGATATATATTAACAAATCAAATAGGCCCTCCCATGCACAAGATGTGCTAAGGGAGGACAAAAGAGTTGTTACAAAAGCATCAAACAATAGCGAGCTGCTGCAATACAACAAGAACAATTACAAAGAAATGCCGAGACAAAATAAAGGGTGTTGCCACCACTCATGATAAGTGTATGCAAAGGTTGTCAATTTAGCCTTGAGCCATGTAAAAGAGAGTAATTTGATTTTATCTAGCAATTGATGAAGCTCCAGAGATTTGTTATTGAATATCCGATTGTTTCGTTCTTTCCAAATCGGCCAAACGCATGAGAACCATATAAGATTCAAGAACGGGTGCGTTTGTTGAGAAAAACCACCTAGCTGGCCGAAGTGAAGATAGTGGCTTGTAGCACAAAAAGTGTCAACCTAAGAGATGCCTAGCCAACCGCGAATGAGGGACCATAACTGACCAAAATGAATGCAAATAATGAAGAGGTGATCGGCTGACTCCTAAACCCTGCAACCACGAAGAGTGATCATCACGAAGAGTGATCATCCTTTGTTGGAAGACGGTTGCAGAAGAGATGCCACACAAATAAAGACACCTTAAGTGGGACATGCTTGAGCCAAACATTAGTCGTGTTACCCCGCACAGTATTTTGATCAGATGTTGTAAACATGTGGTAAACATCGTTGACAGAGAAACCTTTGATTGGATCCAATAACCATTTTCAACAGTCAAGAACACCATCCTGCAAAACAATGTTATGAAGTAGAAAACAACAGTTCCTAAGAACATCATCGTCCCACGCAAACACCTTAAGTAGAAATTCACCAAAGGTTTTACTTCATTATGTAAACAAAAAACAGATTTTACTTATTTTTTTAAAATTTGAAATCAGTTTTTACTTCATTTATCTCATTATAGTGTTTATTATATGTCTTAATATATTTGTTCCTTTAATATACCAAGACACAACACGTTTTAGTCATTTTTACAAGAAAAAAAAATCTTTTTTTATATTCATTGAATAACTGATGTGTTTGATCTGTAACACATACCAGATACATTATTTATCTAATGAATCTAAAATTTAATTTTTTTACTTATGATAGTGATGAGATGATGTATTTATAGACTTTATTTTTCTCACCATTATTAAAGGTGTTTTAGTAAATGAAATTCATTTTATTATTGAAATCAACACAACTAATTATTTTCTTTTTTTAAGGAACAACTAATTATTCTCTTAATTCCTAAATCAAAAAACCTATATTCTCTTACTAAGTGAAATCAAATGGAGTATTATAGTAATTGTTAACTAATAATTTACTTCTTCCTTAACAAAAAAAAACTAATAATTTACTTCTAAGATCTCCGGATCATTTAAAATTACATTTGTATGGGCAATTCTCTTATTTGGATCATTTAGAATAGGAACATACATTCTCATTTATATGGTCTTGTAATATTTTTATGACTATTACTTTTCCCATCCTATTCATTTCCTCGCGCGCCCTATTCTTTTCAAAAATACTTTTAGTCCGGATTTCATAATCCGATCTTCCTTCGGATTATGCAATCCGGACAAATTCGTGGATTTTGGAACTTAAAGCACCCTGATGGATGTTGATGACAATGTGCAATGGATAGATTTGGATTATACAATCCGAACAGGTTCTACACTTTCCGGATTATGTAATCCGAAAAAGGTCTATCACCCCGTTGAAAGTCAACAAATGGGGTGAAAAGGGATGTTTCTGGATTATATAATCTGGAAAGCGTTAAAGCAGTCCGGATTATATAATCTGAACTGCATCAGCACAGAGGCAGAAGTCATCTGTTTTGGCTAAGCCTCTGTTTTAGAGCATTTAGTAAACTGTTTTGGCATTTGACCATATGTTCAAACAGAAAATTCAATTTGTAACATAACATTTAACAATAAAGTAGTGTCATGTGGGCCACCGGGGTAGTCATCAAGAGATTCAGGGTTTGGCTCCACCACCTTCTTCCCCCTCCTCCGCCGTTGCTTCTGGGCATCCTCTTTCACATCCTCCTTCATTGCCTCAACATCATCCTCCGCCTGATGCTCCACGTCCATATGCTCGTAATCTAGGTCAGCATGAGGTTGAGGCTCATCCTCAACATCAACACGGCGTGGTCTGCCAGTCCTACGCCTAAGAGCGTGAACTACACCCTTCGCTGCCTCTCGAGCAGTTGTCTCTCGACGCTCTTCCCGCTCTCTCCTAGCGGATGCGTGCATGGCCCCGATATCACCCTTATTCCGATCAACAGGATCCGTACCTGTAACATGCATAACACAGCAGGATCCAAATTTAGGGCACAATGGAGCACAAAAAAAATACACACGGGTTTGTCCGGATTTCACAATCCGAACTACAACAATCTAGTTTGGAAAACGAAATCCGAACAGCTTCAGTGCACAAGAAAAAAAATCGGCCAAATTAACTTGCATGCACAAGGATTTCGGACTAACCTTCAATTTAATGTTTGATAGGGCTTGAAATACGGTGATTTTGAGCAAAAAAACTCCAAATTTTGACCGATTCATACAATTCAAATTTTTTTTTGGGGGGGGCTGAAGTTCGAAATTGTCTGAATTACGTAATCCAAACAATATTTTTGTAACACCCATACTAAACATATCTAGAAAGTTTAGCATGTGCAATATATTTAGTACTGGATACATTAAAATTTACAACATAAATTCTTCGAATGAATATTTTGTACAACAACGCGCGTTCGTACAATCAACAATACAATATAACTCGTCCAAAACATAGAAAATACATCCTTGAAATCCATGACATCCTGCAGCGAGTACGAACGAGCATTTGTTGATTATCCATTCGGTTACGAGCTTGCTAAATCCTGCTAAACCAATCTGCTGATCTGAAACAAATAAGGATTGGGATGAGACATAATGTCTCAGGGAGTTCTACCTATGGTCACCACGTGTCTAAAATACAACCTGCCGGTTGATTATACGTGTGTGGGCTTGCTTGCCTAGACGGTCGTGCATACTAGATCCGTCGTAGGTTCTTCGTATCATAACTCGTAGGTCTTGTCTTACTCTACATGTCATGGCGGTCAAGGGAACCTAGAACCGCTATGTCGAGATACGATAAACGCATCCAGACCTAAACATAAGCCATTCATGACATGACCCTAGACCGGACGATCGGGGAATCCTAAGATCGTCTTCGGTATAACTTCTTGGTCTTATCTTGATTCATAAACTTATACATAACTTGCATCTTATCATAAGTGTAAGCATATCATTCCATGTTCATTCATTAAGCTAGCGGTTAGCGTTGAACAAACAATATTATCTGAGTTCATTTTACGAATTAATCCCGGGTGGAGTAACCTCGGAAGTTAATCCCTTACTTGACCGATGAAAACCTAAAGGCACATCAGACTCCCTTAGTGACGTGCGGGCCTACTTTGCAGAGCGTATCCCATTCCCCTTGTGAGAACCTTTCGTATCCCCCTTGGCGTGGATAACGGAAAGACACGACACCTACATCTTACTTTATGGTCTTGACCATAAATTATAATTTGTCTTAATACTTGCTTACTTAGTCATTCTTGTTCATAGTGAAAAGACCATGCCTATCAATTCACGACTTCACTTGCTTAGGGTTCTTGCTAACTTTCTAGTTCTCGACGATCTACGTCAAGGCTCTATGTTTTTACCCCATTCTTAGTTCATTGTTACCCAATCATGTTCGTATAAAACTCTCATAAGCCATCCTTGTTGCATATGTTAAGATTAGGCATGATTTTCATAATCAAGAATCGTTCGATGTATATTGTGTTAGTTAAATGATGTTTGGGGGTTTCACGGTTGATAAACATTGCGAGAAAAGCCCTCGGATTGCACCACGGGCCTCTAGGAAGGCCAACACGCCATTTCAAGTGGGAAATGGTAGATCCATTTCGCTAATGGCGAGCTGGGTTTTCTGGGCAATTTCGTTATTAGCGAAATATTTCGCTAATGGCGAAATTCTTCAGGTCTGTGATGCAGAAATCTGAGTTTTGACCCCAAACCCACTAATTTCGATCCTACAAGGTTCAATATACATCCAACAATCCATAGAACAGTAAAACTTAACTTGCATGGCAATTTTAACATGAGAACAACAAGAATTTGGCATTGGTTACTAAGAAATCCTATTAAACTAAACTTAACACAATTCATGCTTTCTTACTAGAATTGTTCAACCCAAAGGTAGGTTAACTATCTAAGAACTCACATGTTGATTACTGCATTCCTCAAGCTTCAACATCTATCCCTTTTCCAATCCAAAACCCTAGCTCTTGAAATCCTTGATGCATCCATGATTCTTAGCTCACCAAACCAAATCAAGCTTCAAACCATTCCTCTAATTGTTATGAAGCTGCCATGATTCCTGCTTAATCTCAATTACATGCACTTGGAACTTGTTTGTTTGAAGAGAGAAGGATGGGGGCGGTTCTAGAGAGAAGGAGGAGGGAATTCTTGTTCTTGGTGTTTTAGAGAGAGAACCAACATAAGATTATGAGGGTTTTGGCTCCCAACACACTTAAATACCCCATTGGTGAAAGTACTAAAATGCCCTCTGTCTTAAATGTGTTTACACTGCCACTGATAATTCAGCCTGAGCTTAACTGATATCATTTGATAAACATTCTTTGTCGTACTTGTTTTCCATGAGCATTTGTTCTCTGACACGTTTGACAGGTAATATTCCAATAACCGTCAAGTGGGATATTACAATTTCGTTTGTAACATAAGGTGGGAAAAATAATAGTGTATTTTTATATGCGCAATGTATTACCAATATCTTATAACTCGATGTTTTGTTGGAATCTGATTCATGTCTTTATTTTATGTCTCTAGTATATGTTTAATCTCTTGATATGGTGTTCGGTATGGACTTAACAACACATTGGTAATATAAGCATATAACACTTGATTTGTTTGATTCAATAATATGAAGTCACTTTCACATGAACTACACACACAAAAAACAAAAAAAAGAGAGCAAATTGAAAGCCGGAAAGTATGTGATAAAACAATGTCTACTAACATTGCCTGCAAACAATAATTAAGGCTCTTCTTATGGCCAACACTTTATAAATTCAACTATTCATCATCCTTTAATTTTAGATTAGACATAGCATATCGTCTGATCACCAAGACTGTAATCCTATGAAAAGCTTGTTTAATGGCCAAGTATCTGATTCTCTAGAAGCTTATTCTCCAGTGAACTAATATGTTATCCTCTTGAGCTTTCTCTCAACAAGTTTGAAATTCAAATGAAGAGACAACTAGCAAATGTACACAAGGTACTATATTACAAGTTGAGTTTGTGTTATTTGAACAACCATTTTTATGATAACTTTTGATACAACCATAAATTTGTAAAGAAAAAGTGGTATTGACATAAAAATCAAAGTAATAGAGAGAGAAAGTAAAAACATAATGTAAGTATGAAAGGAAAGCTGTCACAAAAATTGTCAAAAAAGGTTGTGCAAATATCATTTCTCTTGTAGAATTACTCTCAAATAATAGTACAAGTCGATGCAATGACTCTTATTTCAACAAATATACTCTACCTTAAAAATAATTTTTGGCAACGGTCCAATCACCCATGGCTATAGATAAACAAATTTGCTAATTTAGAGAAATAAATAAATTCAAACGTGGTATAAATTTCCATATACTTTCCATTGCAAGATCAAACACTTGTATTAAGATAGAAATTCACTTATACTCTATGTGAGAGTAAACTTTTTATTCACACCAAACATCCTTTCATTTCATTGTTGTAACTACTCAAAGAGCTAAGTTATATCCAAAATCTTTGGGAATACAAAGAGACTAGGTTAGTCATAAATCAAAGGTATTGTCATGTTAGACAAGAAGACTATACCTTAGTTCTTGTAATCGGTTCAAATTATAGCGAAAATCTTTCAAGGTTTAAGGTACTAGACATAGCTTCCGGATTGTGGGGTGAACCAGTATAAACTCTATATAGATTTCTCTCTATCATTTATCTCCTTATCCTTGAATTATCTCTAAGCACTCTGTTTTATCGAAGAAACATGATATATTTTTTTAAATCTACACAATATCCTTCATTTCTTGTGTTTTTCTAACCGTCTACTCTAACCCAAATAATGAGATTAAAAAATTAGATGTACAGTAAATAACATAAGAATTTCAGTGTCTCTCTATTCTATATATAAACCACCTCCATGAAAGAATTTCAGAACCATGCTAGTCATATTAATCATTCCAGAACCATAAACTACCCAAAAAAAATCATTCCAGAACCATGCTAGCATAATTTATGTACAAATTCTAAACTTCATTCCTTCATCTAAAACTCCACTATCAAAAACCATCAACCACCGGTACTCCATCATTCTAAAGCCTACTCCAACAATTTATCATCATTTAACTCCAATATTCATTTCATAAGTAAGGGTCGAGGCTTCGTTTTTGAGTGGCAAAAGCGTTTATGAAGTAAATGGAATGTCACCATATACACATCCTCATACTTCACAGTCCGTTGTATAAATTTCACCAATTTAAAAAGTTAAGGATCTTACCTTAGTTCAGACAACCACAACAACCAAGAAGCAAGGAAAGTACCAGAAAAACATGCAGAAAGAGTGAAGATTATGCTATAATCAAAGGATATATGATTCAACCACAATATAAACAAAATATTATATAGATCGCAACAATTACCTCTTCACAAAAGAAAGAAATATGTTAGTAAACTGTGTTACCTTCAAATATTCATATAAATCAACATTGACATAAAGAATGTCTTAGTTATAGATTAGCAACAACAAATTCGTGAACTTAATAACTGAATAAGTACTCACTTCTCTTTTAGGAAATGACAGAACAGAATCATATGTTAACAGCATCTTCCTGTATCAAAAAATTATTCTATAACCTCTTTCAAAGCTTCATAAAGGAACATAGAACAAATAGTAGCCCTTCTAACATGAAGCTATAAAATTTGAAACAAATGCCATGAAAGACTTGATAATCAATCTGTACTATACAACCAGCCAAAGAGTATCCATTTTGCTATACTCAATTCCTTTTTCCTATAACTCCATATCAATCTATGAAACACAAACAGAGACATGACACTGACACATTGACCCAGGTAAAAATTGGCGAAAAATAATTAATTGTATATAATCAAAGATGTCAGTATCGTGTTGGTCCCAGACACATGTCAAACACCGGACTCACGTTCCATCAAGTGTTACTACAGAGCTATCAATCACAACTATAACTCTATTATCAATCTATAAAACACAGACGGATGTGACTCTTTTTTTTTTTTTGAACGAGGATGTGACACTCTTCCATGTCGACATAGGTGAAAATTTGAAAAAATGAATTAATTGAATCTAAGCACATATGTCAGTGTCATTTTGGTCACATACACATTGCTACAGAGCTATCAAACAAAGCTACTCCAACAATTTATCATCATTTTCAACTCCAACATTCATGTCATAAAACTCCCTCACATTCTTACACATTTTCAAACCCCTTTCATCCATTTCCCTCAAAACCAACATTGCCTCTTTCAACTTACCCATCCCCATAAGTTTCCCACCCAAACACCCAAAAAGCTCACAATCCAAACCCTTATCTTTCCCACTAAAACACCTCACATAACTCAAAGCTTGTTCAAACAAATCCCTCTTTACCAAAGCTTCAATCACAAACATATGTGTCGAATACAACATCGGAACTCCATCATCCACCATCCTCCTCACCAACACCATAGCCCCAACCACATCTCTCTTCCTACACGCGCCTAACACCAGCGCATCATAAGTTCGCGAATCAAAACAAAAACCCTCCTCCTCCATTGTCTTCAAAACCCTAACCACGGCTTCCACGTCACCAACATAACAATAAGTCATAAGAAAATAATTGTGTGCCGTTAAATCTAAGGGCACACCAAGTTCAAACATTACCTCGACCACGCGTTTCGCCTGGTCGAGTGATTTAACTTTAGTTAAAAAACTTAGTATTGGATGAAAAGTACATGCTTTAAGTTCGTTAACTATGTCGCCGACGTGCGACATGGATTGGACGACTGTAAGAGCGTCCTCGACGCGTCGAAGCTTACAGAGGCGCGTGATGAGTGAATCAAACGCGTTACGGCGCGTGAGGCCTGGATTGAGACGAGAGAGGGTGGTGATGAGGTTTTGAAGAAGGGAGGGTGTGAAGTTCGTGTTGGTGATGAAATTGAAGGTGTGTTTGGTGTTGAAGAAACCGTGTTGGATGCGTTTGTTGAGGATGGAGTGGAGGGAGGTGAAGTCGCCGGAGGTGGCGAAGTTGGCGGCGAGGGTGTCGTAGGAGGTGGCGGTGGTGGGGGTGTCCGGGATGGGTGGAGAGGTTAGGGTTGAGAAGCGGCGGAGGGTAGAAAGGGGATTATGGGAAATGTTGTTGAGGTGTTTTCTGAGAAACGACATCGTTTTTGGATTTTGTTTGGGTTTGGAGAATGTGATTATGATCTGAAAGTGTGAGGGATGAGGGTTGAGGTTTTGTGTTGTGAAAGGGTTTATGGAGTAAAGTTGTGAAGCTGAACGTGTAAAAGGGATTTCTTTTGCACAGAACGTGTAAAGGGTTTATAATATTTTTTTTTTGTTATATATCTATTTTAAGGGGGTCGTATTAAATTAAATTTATATACAGATATCATTTGAGTTATATTTAAAAGACAATTAAATTTATAATAGTTTCTAATTTGCTTTAAAAGATTTTTAAAAATAAAACATGAAATGTATAAACAATCAATTTAGACCTTAAAACCATCATAAACTCTTCAATTTAGTTTCTAAACTATAAATAAATCAAATAAATTATCTTTAAACTATGAAATATACATCAATTTAATACTTAAACTATTAAGAAAAACAATCGATTTAGTTGATTGAGTGACTAAATAGTTGGATAAGATAATAATTTATGGTTTTTTTAGTGTATTTTAACTTTTTAGAGACTAAATTGACGAAAGAGTGATAATTTGGAGATTAAATTAACTATTTATTGTGAGAAAAATACAATTCACTGTGGGAGGGCAAAGCGGCTCGCCTTGTACCGTTTCGGTCCACCAGAAAACACTTGTCTAAAAACGGGAGAAGACGAGCAGAGTCCATTTAAATAATCGAGTAAAAAAACCCACCATATTCTGTTTAGTGGCGGACACACGAGTTTGCTGGACGACCTATCAAACAAATAAAAATATTTAATGCATTATAATTGTACTGTAATAACAAAAACTATGTCTTTTCTTACAAGGCAAAAACTATGTTGTTGTTATTTTAAAAAAATAAACAGTGGTACATAATTTGTGATAAAATCAAACTTATGAGACAAATCCAACACCATCAACATAATTAGAAAAAAATTCAGCATCATAATTAATATTAGCAATGCCACCATAATAAATCTAACAACATTAAACAAATCAAAAAATAAAACAATTCACCAATATAAAACAAATCTCAAAATAAATCCAACAATCAAAATAAACTCAAAAACATAAAATAAATCTCAAAATAAATTCAACATATTAAAAATAACAAAATGGTGAGTTGGCAGGCCGACGGCCCCCTACCCCATCCCATTTTTCAACGAATTAAGCAAACTTGATTAACCAAAGAGAACGATTTCAAAACTTTGACCTGGTCCATGATAAAAATCACGAATTAAACGGGTTGGTCCGGCGGATGGGGCCATTTTGCCCCCCTTCCAACAGTATATAACCGCGTAAAAACTAAAAAGATACTCACAAAACGAAAACGCAGCGTTGTTAGGGTTTTGCACTTGCAACGACATTCCCCCACTTTACTTCACTCAAAAACAACACTACTAACAATCTTCTTCCACAGTTTGTTTTCTCAAAATCAGAAAACTCCAACAGCATTGTGCGATTCGGTATGACCCTTTTCTTCCTTTTCCATTTCTCAGAATTTTCTTACCAATTCCATGTTAAAAATGAAAATAAAGTTCCTTTTTTTACCCATTTTAGATTTTGGGATTTTATTTTATTTTTTTTACTTTTTTAGGGTTTTGAATTTTTTGTTTATTGTTGAGAATTTGAAATTATTGGGATGTGGTTGATGATTATTGTTTTGGGAATTTAACTTTAACTGGGGTTTTGAATTTCTGTGTGGTTTTAGGGTTTTTGAATTTTTGCTTATTATTGTTGAGAATTTGAAGTTATTGGGATGTGGTTGGTGATTATTTGTGTTTTGGGAATTTAGCTTTCAAGTGGGTTTTGAATTTCTGTGTGTTTTATATATTGGTTGCTATGATGTGTTATGCAATGTTATGCTGTGCTTTGTATGCAATGTTATGCTATGCATTTAGATTTTGATTATATTAAAATAGACCCGCAATATTTTACTTTGAAAATTTGATTCTTCTTAGGGTTTAGGGTTGGTTATTTGTGTTTTGGTTCTTGGTTGCTGCGTTGTGTTACATTGTGCTGTGGTTTGTTTGCATTGCGAATTTGAAATTTTTCGGGGTTTTAGGGTTGGTTATTTGTGTTTTAAATTTCAATTTTTTTTTATTATTGGTTGATATGATGTGTTATATTATGTTGTGTTTTTTTTTTCATTGCCAATTTGATGTTTTTTTTGGGTGGTTTTTTGGTAATTTTTCTCTAACTGGGGTTTTGAATTTCTGTGTGTTTTGATCGATGAAACATGACACCGGATACGACAGTGACACGTAGATAGCTGTAATAATTTGAGAAAGTGAACTATTTGAATGTAACCACATGTCAGTGTCTGTGCACATGTTCAATCTGAAGTGTAGGTACTACATATATAGGTTTTGGGGTTGGTTATTTGTGTTTTAAATTTCTGTGTATTGGTTGCTATGATGTGTTTTATTATACTGTACTTTGTTTGCATTGAAAATTTGAAATTTTGGGGGTTTTAGGGCAGGTTATTTGTGTTATTTTGGTAATTTTCCTCGAACTAGGGCTTTTAATTTGTGTGTTTTGATTCTTGGTTGGTATACAGTTTTATTATGCTGTGGTTTGCATTAAGAATTTGAAATCTGAATGGTTTGGTGTGTTTTTGCAGTGTTAATGGCTTTCGATGATGAGGATGGTTCTTCAGGCTCAGGAGATGATGCGAACATGTTAGACGGACACAAGCGTCAAGCTAGTGTTCCAGCTAGTGGTGGTCGTAAGAGGGGCCGAAAAGCTTCTGGTGATGCCATAGTGGATGCCATGATGCAGATAGCAGCTGCTTCAAAAATGAGGGCAAATGCAATTATGAAGAATGAGGACAAATTCTCTATAAGCAAGTGCATCAATGTGTTGGATGAGATGCAAGGTCTTGATGAAAGGGTTTACTTTTTTGCTTTGGATTTGTTTGAGAATCACCCTAATGCCCGGGAGGTTTTCATCTCTATTAAGAGTGAAAAAAGAATGCCATGGTTGCAGGGAAAATTTTGTGTTTCGTCCATTTGAATCATTTGAGAAAATCGTCCTTTTTTGTTTTTGGTTACGAATGGTCTCATACCTTTGTATAGTTAACTAGACTGCAAAGGAATGATGTTAGTTACTATAACTAATTTGATTTTGTGCTTAAAGCCGATGTTAATCAGTTTATATTTTGAATTTCTAATGCAATCATTTCTCTGTTTTCAAACTAGATTTGTTTTATGCATGATTGGAATTGGAATGTTTTATATCAACTAGATGCATCAGAAAGACATGTTATCTTGTACATTTCGTAGTTTTGAAGTTTATCTTTACAGATGCACCAATCAGCATGGGTGACATTGACTTGGAATTGGATGAGATGGAACTTGTTGCAGCTGCTGCTGGATACTATTATTATAGCTCTCTAACAAAACAGCCTTCCCATTGTTTATCACCCAAGAGACGTGGATTTATGACAGAAGTGCTGAATGGACATGATGGCTTTTGTCGTGAAATGTTGCGGATGGACAGACATGTATTTCAGAAGCTGTGTGGTATTTTCCGGCAAAGAGCCATGTTACGTGATACTTCTGGTGTAATGATAGAAGAGCAGTTAGCGATATTTTTAAATGTCATTGGCCATAGTGAACGTAATAGAGTGATTCAGGAGCGGTTTCAGCACTCGGGTGAAACCATTAGCCGACATTTTAATAATGTATTGAAAGCTATTAAATCACTATCACGTGAATTTTTGCAACCTCCTGAGGATACAACATCTCCAGAAATTCTCAACAGTGCTAGATTTTATCCATATTTCAAGGTCTGAATGATCTTTTAGCTACTTCTTCCATATTAGTATGATCTCTTAAGGTTTCCCTGTTTATCACTCTATATGCTACTTTACTGACTTTTCCCATCTCCCTACTATTATTTCAGGATTGTATAGGAGTAATTGATGGTATGCAAATTCCTGCACATGTTCCGGCCAAAGATCAATCTCGATTTCGCAATAAGAAAGGCATCCTATCTCAAAATGTGCTCGCAGCTTGTACATTTGACCTTCAGTTTATATTCATTTTTCCTGGTTGGGAAGGTTCTGTCACCGACTCACGGGTGTTAAAGGCAGTCCTTGATGACCCAGATCAGAATTTCCCACAAATTCCTCAAGGTTTGTTAGCATTATGACTGTGATCTTGAATTCATTATCTGTCCTTGTTAGTTATCTGTGTAGTACAAACACGTTTGATCAAAGGCGTGTCTGGCTTCCGACACAGTCGACACTGACATGTGTATTACATTCAATTAATTAATTTTCTCAAATCATTATCAATATTCACTTGTCAATGTCATGTTCGGTGTCCATGTGAGTTTTTGTTTCATAGGTTGTTACAGATTATATTAAAATTAACTATTAATTTATTTCCTTTGGATTTGTTTCATAGGAAAGTATTACCTTGTTGACCAAGAATACTTAAATACAGAAGGATTTCTTGCTCCTTTTCAAGGGGTTCGGTACCAGCCTTATGAGTTTAGAGGTGCTAATCACCTACCAAGAAATGCAAAGGAGTTGTTCAATCACAGGCATTGCTTTCTGAGAAATACCATCTTAAGGTCATTTAGTGTGTTGAAAACTAGATTCCCAATCATGAAACTTGCTCCTCAGTATTCGTTTCAGACTCAGCGGGATATCGTCATAGCTGCATGTGTTTTGCATAATTTCATCCGCCGAGAAGAAAGAAATGACTGGTTATTCAGTAATTTAGGGGGGACATTTGTGGATGAACCATCAGATCTCGACGAACTTCCTGATGTTCAATTTATTTCTTCAATACAAGAACAGAATGCATTCTCATTACGTGAATCAGTTTCTGCATCTATGTTTGACGACTTCTTGAATAAATGGGACGAGTGGTGATGCTGGACTGAGATATGTCGTCGTCATTGATTGGTTACTCAATTTGCGGATTTGTTGCAAATGGCCCGATATGATTCAATCATTTGCATTTTACTTATGACCACTATTTGATTTGATGTGAGGTCAAAATCAATGTTAACATGAAATTTTGTATAGGCTCTGCATGTAATTGTTAGTAACAGTTTTATTGAGATGAGATTGTGAAGGAATCTTGGGTTAGATGCAGATATAGCTGTGAATGTATATGTTATTATAACAACCTAATTGCATTACTATGCAAAAGCTTTAACTGGATTTGTGAAATTTGGATGAATAGAGCTTCTTTATTATTATTTTTTTATTCTCAATAATATTTTATGTGGTGTTTCATATGATTGTTAGCGGTATATCTTTCCCATCTAATGATGCATCTGCAAGCATTGATCTTTTATTTCAAGAGTTGAAATGAATTTTGATGTGACAAAGTTTAGAGGAAATGGAATACAAGTTACAGAAGAAAACGTAATACAAGATAAATTGATTGTTATTGGTAGCAATTAGCATTATAGTTTGAAAAAGATGAATGATCTTTACCAATCAAATCAAATTCCTATATTTGGTTATATTTTTCTTCAGTAATACTATTATCTTGTTTAATTAATTTTATTTAGGTAAAATTACAATTTTAGCTTAATGTTAGGTAACAATTTGGTTTTTTTTATCTTATTTTCATTTCAATTGTCCTTTTGGTCTTTAAATATGAATTTTCAAGCTTCAAATTCATGATTTTATTTTCTTATGACTATGAAAATGAACCAAAAAAACAAATGAAATTAAAAAAAGATAGTATCGAACTGTTACTTGAAAGTTAAGATAAAGACCAAACTGTTACCTAAAATCATTGTTGGCATGATAGCCACCAACCAGATGTTCATCTGAAGTTGTAAAAAAGAAAGAAAAAAAGAAGCAAAGAAAAGATGTTCATCCATAGGATATATATTTCTGGAATTATGTATACAAGTATATGCTGTTGATGTGGCTGTGGTTTATGTGAAGTAAGCATACAGTGTTTTGCTGTGAGCACTACTGACAATTTATGTTTCTCTCCAAATGTTTATTTCATTTTATTACTTTTTCACAAATGTGCAACAGAAATGTTAGCTACATATTTTTAACAAACACTTTGCAATGTATTGGCTCTCTTATCCAATTTGAGACTCATTTAATTTAGTGTGATCTAATCAAATTCAACCAATAAAAAATGTATTGAAAAATGCATGAGATGGAGCAGGAAGAACTCTCTAGCTAAAGGCTTGAAAAGACATGTTTGTACTTGTAGTTTTTTGTGAAATTTATTGTTTGTGCTAACAATAATCAAGGGTATGGAAGTACTAAAGAATGTTTTTAGGACATTGGTTAACGAAATAAAAATATAAATGTTTAGTTGAAAAGTGGTGAAAATTCAATTTTTTAAAGTTTAAAAATTATAGTTTTCGATGTTAATTTATTACTTTTAGTTTTCTTAACAAGTGCATTAGGGTATATTTGATTTACAAAGGCATAAGGATTGAACAGAGGCTATGTCTAGAGTGCACAAGTGACGCCCAATTTCTGTTTACTGTTGGTGCAAAAGTTTGCAATTTTGAGGACTTTTCTTGTTTGTCATCTCTTGGTCAACAATCCATGAAAATCGTTGACTTAATATTATTTTAGGTTTGGGATCTGACAGGGGGAAGAGTGAAGGTGATGTATTGTAATGTGTGTCAATTAAGAGAGTGATGAAGAAAACTGTAGACATGATTTTGAATCTTATGGGCATCCACACTCACTTGGCTTACTTCAGTTTACTGCCTTTCCAGTTTCCACACACTATTACACTAATGGTGTAAGATGGAGAAACATTTATGAGAGCCAAGTTTGAGAAGCTAAAAAACATTGAAAATGGAGAAACATATATGGTATTTACAAGTTTATTAGAGATATCACATCAAGCTCCTATGATCTTCAAGAGTAATTCATCTGTAACAATTCACACTGCTTACGCTTGAACTCTTCCATTGATGAGTTCTAATAAGCTCATCTCATCATTGTTCAATAAACAAACATCTTGTAATTAAATAAAAGATTATGAATGCAAAATTGACATTAATGCATGTAACGAATCGCTAGTGCCATTTCAACCTGAGAATTCCAATACAATATCTATAACTACAGGGAGGGGACGACTCCCAGATACGAACATAAAGTATTTTTAATTGAGAACAGAAAATTCTAGCAGACACTATCTTCTTTTTTATAATCTTTGAAGCATACATATGAATGCATTAGATCATCGCAACACCGTTTTCTTTCTTCATTTCGACCCCCTTGAAATGCACTAATCCATTGACATGAAATGCACCCTTGAAAGGGCATATTCCTTTCCTGCAATCCAAACACCAGCTTGAGACCATAGAATATCTTCCCAATCTATATTTTCCTCTAGCACCTACCATCAGAAAATACAGAATGTCAATAATTATTGAAAAGTTGCAAATACTTGCATTTTGCAATTAATTCTAACTGCATTATTTATGTATCAAAACGATTGATTCAAAAATACCTCTACATGTTCGAGAGGCAGGGGGATGCCAACTGTGCGCATCACTTCCTGGGGTAGAGGCTTCTTACAACGAGACCAACGAAATACGTCAATTGTGACATTATCCGAATCAGCTTTTTCACCATTTGTGGTATGCATGTGATGATTTTGAGACTTTCCTATATCTGTGTCAGGCAACTGAGTTGCTGGTATATCTTTTACCATTTTCTCTCCAGCAAAACAGAGCTCATATCTACAAATAATTGATAATGATGAGAATTTCTTCATGATTTCAACGATACATCAGACTTCAAGAGGACCATCGAAGAAACAGAATAGCGAGACTATTTTTCAAAACCGACATCATGGATCCTTTTTAGATTTCCATCAATTAAACAGGCAATCTTTATTGAAAAAAAATAACATTATGAAACGGTAATGACACTAATAACAGTCAAACTTGGATCAAATGGATACTGAGAAGCCATTAGTGAAAGAAGATGCAGAGTCGACAATGATTTCAAATTTATAATAAATACAGTTGACATGCACATCACTCATTTTGGCTAAGAATTTTGTTAAACATACCTGCATGAGTGTGACTCCAGATACAGAACTTCTCCCTTCTTCAAGCGAGCAGATGTATAGAGTGGCCTTTTGAGTCCTTTGTCAGCAACAATGCTGATACTATACTTGATCCTGATGGTTGTTATAATAATATTATTAAATACTAAAAACAAGCTACAAAAACAAAACTGTGGCAGCCTCTATCCAAAAGGGGGAATACGAAACATTATCATCCAAAACAGAGCATAGTTTCAAATATTTAAAAAGTTCCACAAGCGTGGTTTTTGTTTTTGTTCTATGATAAAACACAATGTTACTATAGTAGACAATACTTTGCCAACTAAAAGCTGCATACCAGGGCTCATTGCAGAGGTTGTACTGAATTGTGACTTCTCTTACAAATCTTTGTTTCCGCGATGTATTCTGATTCATAGAACAAAAACTAAGTTAGGTTCTGTTTGTGCTAGATTTTGGTAAAATTGATTATGAAACAATTTACTTGAAGAGACTTTTATTTTGAAAAAATGAAGTTGAAAAAAATGACTAGAGCTTAGGAATGATGTTTTCAAGATATGTTAGAAGAACTGATTTTGTTTAAATGATAAAGTAAATCACTTTTAAATTGTAAATGTGAAGTATTTTTAGCAAGTCCCTCATGAAATCAAACAAAAACTTTTTCCACCTTAAAATTCTAACAAACACACATTTTTCTCACTGCTAATGGGCAGTTTGGGCTTCACATAAACAGGTTAAAAGATGATGATGTAGAATGTGAAATAACCATTAATTCAATTGTGAATGCAAAAAAGTTTGTCTGGTATAGATAATAGTGGACAAACCGAAGCTGCAGCCCTGGTGGTTATTGCCCGCTCAACAGCCATTGGTACAAGGGTGGGCTCAATAGCTGATGTGTAGGTATGGCATGGTTCAAGATCAATAGTTCCACCACTTTTCTGAAAACCAAAGAAATAAAAACAGTGAGTTGCAATGTTTTTAAAAATTAATGAATGTAGTAATCTATTCTAAGTAAGAACAACATCTTCGTACAAAGACAGGTATGAATGTGAATATGTCAATAGTACAGACCCAATACAAGCATCTAGAGTAGACGAAGTTGCAATGAAAAGAAGGCATAATTTCAATAGACAAAAGTTCAAAAGATAAGGGATTTCACAAGGCCTTTTTTACTCTACCTTCACAATGCAACACCGCTCAACTCTAAAACTACAACCAGTTGAAGCACCCCAAGCTCGGGAACGCACATTGTTTCTCAGGGTGGATATATAGCCTGACATTGCACAGAATCAACATCTTGAGATTAACCAAATAGAGCTTAAATGATAAAGCATATCAGTGACTGAAATGAAGGGAAATCAGCTTTTTATGAAGAAGAAAATAATATATATTGACATTATGCATAAACAATTAAATAAGTTCCAACAGGCCGCTTGGTTCAATAGATATAACCTTTTTATGATACAAGTACCTCTATCTTCTTTTGATACATGGACTACTTTAAAAGAGTAAACTCTTTCCTATAAAATTCGAACACCAAGTCTTGACCTCATTGATAGCACTCGATGAAAAAAGGACTTGAAAGCTGTTCGGTTTAAAAAAACCATTTTTCTGTTATCATTTACAATTATCAGTTTTAATTACAAATGTTTCACTCTGTTTTCACTGTTTTTTGTTTTCGAAGTTTTGGATAGAAATCAGGCAAAACAACTTTTTATCGTTTTTACCTGTTCTTTGTAAGCTAAGGTAGAATTTTTGTAATTAAAACTGCAAAAAGAAAATAAAAACAGAAAACATAAATGGGAACCTAATAGACTCTAAAGGTCCCTTTTATTTCTACTGTTTCATGTTTTCATTTCCACTTATAAAATAAAAATTAGAGAGAATATTTTGGAAGTTTTTGAAAATGTATTTTAAAACTAGATTTTTGAAAAATCTGAAAAATTTCAAAACATTGTCTTCAGCATTTCCTAAAATGCATTCTCTCCCGTTAGCCTCCATCTTCTCTCCATCAAAATTAAAAAGGAAAATTCATAGCCAAATGTCATTCCGGCCACCCAAACACAAAGTAAAAATTGAAAATGTTGTAAGAAAGTAAACGGGTCCTAAGCTTTTCTATTGTTTCCTTCATAATTTCTGTATGTTGGTTTTACCATTAGAGACTTTCACTTAAGTTTTGCAAACTATATTCTAACAACTCTCTTTCATCAACATGTTCTTGCCTTCTTTCTTCCTTCATGAATTTACAAAATAATTTGCTACAAATAATCTGAAGCTATACTCAAGCATCAAGAGGGGTAACCTTGGCGCAACTGGTAAAGTTGCTGTCATGTGACTGGAAGGTCACGGGTTCAAGTCCTGGAAACAGCCTCTTGTGTAAAAAACAGGGTAAGGCTGCGTACAATACACCCAATGGTGGGACCCCTTCCCGGACCCTGCGTATGCGGGAGCTTTAGTGCACCGGGTTGCCCTTTTTTTTATACTCAAGCATCAAGGATGCATTTCAGTGTTGCAATCAAACATTAAATGAGTTATATGTTTCTTTTTGTTTCCTTGAGGTTCAACTACTTGGATGAGAACTCAAGCCACAATTCATAACTATGAAATGCAAAATTTAGTAAGCAGATATGCTACTGAACATATTCCTACTCAGGTAAATTAAGACTCTAAAGTTGTAGAATATGTTTAAGGAGATAGTTCCTGTTTTTTTTATCTTTCTCCTTTATTCTGCCGGTGGAATAAGTTATATACTGACCGATTCATGCTATAATAATTTACCATAAAGTTATTCCCAGTTAATACTTTAATACCACTTGGACATAATAAATGTTACTGAAGCCAGCAGAGCCAGATATTGTTTTTTGGTGACCAAGGGTATTAGTAGATAATGAAGAAAAAGTGCATCTTTACTATGATTTAAATGGACATACAATCTTGCGGAGGTAGCACCCTAATGCATGTGCGCAACTCTTGTATGGCCGCAGGAGGACGAGACACTGTTGGGCGACAGTAACCAGTATGCATGAGAACTGTCCAACAAAATTGCCACATCAGTACTAATTTCAAGTTTTCAACAAGCCAACACTGGTCATTTGCAATCAAAAGCTGGCCGCATGCTTTCTGTAATAAAACTTACCAGCAACAAGATCTGAGTCATATGTGTACACATCAGTCCCCCATAGCTGGGCACCTCTGACCTAAATATAAAAAAGTTAACTCTCAAGAATTGGTGTAAGATAAAAATGGCAAAGAAACAAATAAAATATTTTCATCTCATCAAATCATTTTATGAACTCAAGTATTTCCATATTCTGCCCAAAGGTAGGGAAGAGTCAGTAAAAATGATAATCACACAAAACGTTATAAAATTGAATTTAAGATTTGCATTCATGCACGGCATAAGATAAAACCTAAGGCATACCTCGAAAAGTATAGCAGCAGAAAATGACATGCAAAGTGATTTTATATGAAACACGAGCAGAAATCAATTCAAGAACACCATCATAAGCCACTGAACTAAAATTCTCAAACTTCTCTCACTTGGTAAGTTTCCATACCAAGGCTCAATCCAATTAAGTCCGTAGCGTCTACCAATTTTGCCATATCCCCCGTTTTTTTCTTTGAGATTGATATCATATCTCATTAGGATGTTTTTTCATTTGTATTATGAGAATTAATTATATGATGGAACTGTTGAATTTATTAGACAACAAATATAATTGTTCTTTCAAAAAAAAAAATATATATATAATTGTTACTTACTTGGTACGAGATTACAACAACAGAAGAAATGAATAGACAAACCGAGAGAAATCAAAATAAGAACAAAGGAATCACCAGCAACAGGAAGCAGTAAAAAGTCATAAATGTACCATGTCTCTAAAAAACAAAGGCTCTCATCTAAATTACAATAACAAAGTTTGAACTCACTTGGTGATTTGTAGCAGTAACATTCTCAGCTGGTATCCGAATTTCAAGAGTGGGGCCATTATTAGAGCTTTCAGCATTTTTTTCAAATTGAGATTGAGATGATTCGTATTCCTTCCACAACTTGATCAGTTCTAGCACACTTTCACCAACTTTATATGTAACATGTGATACTCCTGCTTTACCTGAAATAGCAGAACTTACATATAATGGACATGCAATTGAAATAATACAGATATCTAGCTCCAATATTTTTCATTCCACCAATAAGTACTATAATTGACAAGCATATTATAGCATATTATATATTTTTTTTTTTTGGGTACAATTATAGCATATTATATTAATACCCTACCACCCAACACAGGACATTCAAAAGGGAGTAGTGTAAAGTAAATTTGAAGGAGAGCGAATATCATGAATTGTAAACCAATGGGCTAAATAAAGCAGTGTATGTTGACATCCCAAACTAATTCACGAAAGCACGAATCTACAAAAAGCCAAAATCTTTGAGCTACTGAACAAAATAGGGCAGATTACCTTGAGACCTGCAAAATAAGTGAAAGGAAGTAATTATTAAAATAAAAATTAAATAGAACAAAGAACAATTAATGAAAAAACCAAAACAGTAGGATTAAATCAAAGCATCAAAGAAGAGGCATCGACTTCTATCAACAGGATGCTTCAGGCACAAAGAGTAATGCAGTACAGAGGAATAAAATATCAATTTGACATAAGAAAAACAGCCTAAATTAAGTTCTTGTCAGTGTGCAACGGTTACTAGATTAGATATATGCTTTGACAGATAGCTGTAAGTCTTTAACTAGATTTTTTAAGTATTATTTTTTATTATTAAAATAAGATATTAGAAGAAATTGCGATTCAAAAAGAATACACATTACTGATACACCAATCTAAATATTCTTTTTAAGGTGTTTACTTACCGACACTGATTTGTATGCTGAAAAATTCATCTATTCTGAACATTACAAGGTCACTTGTTCTTCCTACATATTTTAGGCTATGAAAATACCCATGAACAATTGTTGACAAATGTTGTGATAACCCTATGAAATGCCTTAGCTCGCAAAAAAGTACACATAGAGTCCTCTCATGAAAATTGAGAAACAAAATAAAAAAATAACTGAAAAAATATAAACTTTATAAAGTCATTCTAAACTTTATAACTAAAAGTTACATTGTATATATTAAAAGCGTATTTGAAAAAAATATATGTAATGGATAACTAACTTCTCACAAATAAGTAAATGAAAAGGTAGAGGAAGAAAATACCCTTCATTGTCTTGGGCGTGGGGTCCAAAACGAGCCTCAAGATTGGCGACAAGAGGACTAGCTCTCGATCTTTGTATCCTCTTATGATGCTGAACATTACAACTATGGTCTTCACTCTCTTTCTCTCCGGTCCCTTCCTCACCAGCAAATCCATCTTCTGACTGCTTCTCAGATTTAAAGCGCTTATCAGGTCGATCTCCTTCTAAATCATTGTCCCGTTCTTTCCTCCTATCTCTAGTTTCACCATCAACAGTTTTCCCGCTGTCAACATCTTTGTGTTTCTTCTGTTCTGGTAACACAGTTTCGTGCTTAGGAACTTTTACTGATCCATCACCAACTTCCTTCTCATTATATGAAACTTCTATCTCCATTCCATTCCATGATTCCCTCTTCATGTGTTCTTTTGAAATTTCTCTGTTTTTTGGAATATCTTTCTTCTCCTTCTCCAACTTTTCTGCTTCTTGATCTTCTTTGGCAGATTCTTTGTTTTCACCAATGTTATTGTTAACTTGTGTACAGTTTCTGCGATCACTTCTCTCTTTTTCCTTGTCACCCCAATCTTGATGTTTCCCGTCGTTTCTTTTTATATCTTTAAATCTATCTTCACTTTTAGAATCAATTTTGTTTTCACCAACAGTCTCACGAGCTCCCAAAGAGTCCCTATCTTTTGTGGTTGGATTCTCCTTTCCAACTTCTGTTGGTGTATTTCCATGTGACATATGCCGGGAATCCAAACTCCCACCAGGAGAATCACCATATCTTTTTCCCCTAAAATCTTTCGAGTCTTTCCAATTCAAGGGGCTGCTAACCAAACCAAATGTGACCTTGTCTGTCTTAATATCACCTTTTGTATCATTATGACTATTCCTTTCATGTCTGGTGCCCTTGTTGCTGTCATCTCCTCGACTTTCAAGATGCACATCCTTCTCGCTACGGATATCTCTATTATCCTTCAGATCCCTTGATTCTATCCTGTTATCAGTTCCAATTGGATGATCTGCCTGAAAATCATTTGAAGATAACGGCATGTGATAAACTGAATGAAGAGGAGATCTTATATCCGCGTCACGACCTTCAATACGAAATGTCTTCACCACCCGAGAATCCTGACTTATTTCACGGGGAACGTGGTGGTCCATCGAAACTAATGAAAGCAATTTTGAAAGTACTCCTGAATCTTGATGCAGATGCTTTGAAGACAACTCTCCAACTCAGTCATACACCTCAAAACTAAATAATGCGACACCCAAATAACCCTTGCTTGTCAGTAACTGCAAACCAAGAATGGAGACGATGTAAGGTCACAGTAATTTCTCATGCCAAAGCAATGTTCATATGCAAAAAGGTCCATTGCATTAACAAACACAACAAAGACAAACAACAATAGAGTGATCAACAAAACAGCAATTGACAAAGCAAAATCCTTAACATAGTCATCATCAAATTAACAGCATTTAAAATTAAACATCAAACTCTACCACAATTGTTTTTTAATACTTATCATACATTGCACTTAGACTCAGTACAAATGCAATTCAAACACTAAGATTAAGTTCAGAATGCCAACTGACCAAAGTAAGAAGTTCATCAACAACAAAATGAGAAAATAGAAGATGCACGGACAATGTAAAATAGTATAAGAATCTTGTACACTCTCCGGTCCCTATTTGTAAGCAAAAAACCACTTTTTAGGTTCATTGAATAACTGATGTATCTGGTCAATACTATAGATTAGATACATCAATTATTCAATGAACCTAAAAAGTGGTTTTTTACTTATAATAGTGACCGAAGAGTGTATTCTGCCAAGCCAAAGAGATACATTGAAATTATTTCTATGACATGGCAGATTGATGACACTAACACATGTAATTACATTCAATCAATATTACGTGTCAGTATCAGTGTCATGCTCGGTGTCTGTGTATGTGCTTCATAGCTAGCCACGCGCACATCCACACACAATCATCATTTTTTTTTCTTCCAACATCATTGAACTCTAATTTGAAAGATACCCAATTAAACAGTTCAACCTAATGAAAATAAAATCAAACTCGATTTAACACATTACAATGCCAATTAAAACATTAAACAAACAATTGAAGTGCAGAACATAGAAAAACCTCAGAAAAACAGAATCTATAATCATAAATTTCGAAACAAAACAATATGATGAAAAAACAAAGTGAAAAGATATTACAAATGCGAATGAGAATGCATTGGAAAAAAAAGAGTAGTAGTGAAAGAGTAAAAGAAAAAGAATCGAAGAAAAAAATACCTAGAAATTGTGCAGAGTGAATGAAGAGAATAGAAGAGAAGAATAAACCTTGAATAACGGCGAGGCGCGTCTTTCTTTTCTCTTTCTGCGTTCTTTGTGTTTGGGTTTGTGTTGTGTGTTTATTGTGGGACACAGTTATATTTATATTGTTTTCTTGGGTGGGTGGCATTAGTTTTTGCCCCGAGATTCGTCACTATAATCCTTGAATAAGAAATGAGTCGTCACTTTAGTCCATGAATGTAAATAAGTTGCTAAATAGTCCTTGAATGTAGACTTTGTTAATCAATTTAATCCTTAAATGTAGACTCCGCTGGTCACTTTAGTCCCTGAAATTGACCAACAACATCTACATTCAAAGACTATTTTGCAATTTCTCCAGGAACTAAAGTGATTACTTCTTTCCCCAGCGACTAAAGTGAATAATTCCCTTAAAATAAAATGTTGGCTTAAATTCACTATTCGCCTAAGTTTACAAAAGTAACGATTCTGACTTTCTTTTATAAAAATGACAAAAATGACTCTTGTTTATGAAAATATGTTCATTTGACCTCACAACGTAAGGGAAATATGTTATTTTAATCCATTATCTTTACAAAAAGTTGCGATTATGCCCCTGGTTTTGGTCTACGTGCTGTCTTCTAAGCACTTTGCAACGTTTAGGGTCAAAAATTGTATTTTTTTTTGTTAGGGGGCCAAAATTGCAACTTTTTAAAAGTTAAGGTGTCAAAAATGCACTTAAACCTAAAATGTTTCGTTAATATTATCATATTATTCCTTCAATATATTTACTTATTTTCATATCAGGGCTTATAAATACCTACTTACTTTTGTAAAAATAAAATAAAATACTTATTGTCATATCGGTTCATATATGGAACGAGTTATTATGAACGTTGAGAGACTAGTTTAAGGTCAAACACTATTTTGACTAACAAAGTGCATAATAAAATGCTATTTTGAAATTTTGATACATTGAGACACCATTATAACTATTGTTACATATTTAGAGGACAAAATGACTATTAACCTTTTTTTTACTAAACAATTATATTTATATTGTATTGTGTCTGTCTTTTCATTGTTTATAGAGCGCTAATGTTTGTAAATTTTGAAAGATGTTTTTATGAAATTTTTATTTTGAGTTAAAGTATATGTATAGATGTTTGTAACTTTTAAATTATAACAAACCTAATAAACCGTGTTTATATTTTTATGGCTTAATTGCAGTATTGGTCCCCCTATTTTCATCATTTTGCAGAATTGATCCCCCTATTTCAAAATTCGACAGTTCTGGTCCCTCCGTCATATTTTTAAACTATAAAAATGTGATGTGATAAATTTTAAATATCGTAGAATATGATCTGAAGATGGAAAAAGATCAACATCGATGAAATTGTAACAAAATTCTCTTGAAAACTTCATTTAAAACGTATCATATCACAATATTTTAGACAAAATATTTGACAGAGGAACCAAAATTGTCGAATTTTAAAATAGGGAGACCAATTTCACAAAATGATGAAAATAGGGGGACCAAAACAGCAATTAAACCTATTTTTAATGATATCAATGATATCCTTTAAAAAAAATGATATCAATGATATAACATTATTATTAAAAAGTTGCTTAAAGGAATGATTAGAATAATAAAAAGTTTGTACCAAAAAATAATAATAATAAAAAGTCAGTCCAAAATCCTATATCAATGATATCCTTGAATGTTCTTGAATTAAAACACACTTTAAACGTTTAACCGTTGACCATTCAATTAAGAAGTGTTTGGTTTCACTTCTAATGTTTTAGAGATGTTTTTCAAGTGTCAAAAGTGATTCTAACTCTAAAATTATGTTTGACAATTTTTTTTGAGAAAACAATTTTGGCGCCCATCTTGGGGATAAAAAGAGTAAATAAAGTGTTTATCATGGGTTCAAAGTGGACCACCGGAAGTAATGATTTTGGGTTATGGAAGGTTAAGATGAAAGTGGTTTTTACACAACAAAAGTGTCTGAAAGCATTAAAGGGTGAAGCTGCGATGTCGGATACCTTGACACAAGCGGAGAAGCATGAGATGCTAGACAAGGCAAAGAGTGCCACTTTTTTTATGTCTCGGAGATAAGGTTTTAAGGGATGTCTCAGGGAAATCTACCGCGACATCAACGTGGGCTAATTTGGAGTCAATATACATGACGAAAGCTTTGGCTCATAGGTAACTGATGAAACAACAACTCTAATTATTGATGATGGTGGAGTTTAAACCTATCATATAGCAATTGACAGAATTAAACAAGATTCTTGATGACTTGGAAAAAACTGAAGTGAATTTGGAAGATGAAGACAAGTCTTTGTTGATGTTATGTTATTTACTGAAGTCTTTTCCGAATTTGAAGGAAAGAATCCTTTACGAAAAGGAAGGAACCACTACTTTGGACGAGGTCCAAGCGACTATGACAACCAAGAAGTTAACGAAGTTGAAGGACATGAAGGTTGATGAAAGTAGTGAAGGCTTGAATATTACAAGAGGAAGGAGTGATCATATAGGAAAATGCAAGGGGGGAAGTCGATTTCTAAGTCTAAGTCCAAGGGGTTGATAAATCAAAGTATCGATGTTTCATTTGTCATAAACATGGTCACTGCAAGAAGGATTGTCCTAACAATGGAGGCAATGGTAGTTCTTCTGTTTAAGTTGCAATGGCATCCGATGAAGATGGTAATGAGAGTGCGGGTGCATTAGAGGTCACAAGTTGGGAATCAGAGAAGACATGGGTCTTGGACTCAGGGTGCTCTTATCACATGTTTTTTAGAAAGGAATATTTTGAGACTTTGGATCTAAAAGAAGGTGGAGTTGTTCGACTCGAAAATAACAAGGCTTGCAAAGTCCAATACATGTGTACCGTTCGTTTAAATATGTTTGATATCCATGAATTCCTTCTAAGGGATGTGAGGTAGGTTCTTGAATAGAAGCGAACTTTAATTTCCATAAGCATGTTTGATAGTCTAGGTTATTGTACTGGGATTGAGCATGGGGTTTGTAAAATTTTGCATGGTGAATTAATTAGGTTATTGTAAAGGGTCTAAGATGAGGTTTACACATTTTAGATGGTTCCATTGTAATTGGTCATGCGTCATTAACTAGTGTAGCATCACATACAAATTCTAAATTGTGGCATTTAAGGTTAGGGAATGTAATACCCATACTAAACGTATCTAGAAAGTTTAGCATGTGCATTATCTTTAGTACTGGATACATTAAAATTTACAACATAAAAACTACAAATGAATAATTCATACAGTAACATGCGTTCGTAC
>Ga0228710_1002241_pt1 | contig 30280 bp, 15 predicted proteins | sample MedpolnodulmetaG_FD_177995 | JGI IMG/M metagenome (GOLD analysis project Ga0228710, IMG submission 177995) | Root nodule microbial communities from Medicago polymorpha collected in Santa Monica, California, United States - pink nodules | ecosystem: Host-associated > Plants > Roots > Nodule...
ATTTTAGAAATATTTATTATTTCATATATATACACATATTTCCTAAAAAAAAAAAATATACACATATAAATTGATTTTTTGTTACTAAATCTTGGATTATAAGACGCTGCAAAAAAAATATTGCTCGCTGATAACATATATTTTGCATTCCATTTCATTTCATGAAAGAAGAAATGGTCAAGTGGTCATATGATCAAAAGTGTGTGTGCTCCTTGGTTCGATTCCCAGCGGTGATATTTTTTATTTTTAATGACTTTACAAAGGGGTTGGATAGTGATTGGGTTGAAAGGAAAATATAATTAATTTGATGGTTCAAATTGTAAAATATCATTAATTTAAAATGGGGTGAATATGAAAATAATAAAATACATGTTAAAATTATAAAATAAAATAATAAATGTTATTTTTAAAATGGAGGACATGTGGCTATTTTTTATTGGTTTGGGTAAATTGCCCACCAATTTCTAAAGGCAATTTAGAAAAAACCTTCTTTTGTGCATGCAAAGATGCTTGTAAATTTTAATTTCTTAATTTGAATGCACTACCTGCCTAGCACATATCACAGTTCATGAACGAAGGAAGCGAATTGCAATTACTGCGTAAAAAAATACAAAAACATTTCCTTCTGTTGCTGGGACTTGAACCCGAGTATCTCGGGTGAGAGTGGCGTATCCCAACCAACTAGACTACAACGGATTTGTCTCTTACAACATTCATTATCATATTTAATTATACTTGGAATTCTTTGCATCTGGATTATATATATATATATGAATTATGGAAGGATGATTCGAGTTTAATATCCGGTAGAATTGAAGGAGTAAAAAACGAAAGAATACTTGATGCAGCACGTTAATATTTCATACGTTTTTGTTAGAGATGCTACGCAACGCGAAAACTATGCCACAAATACGGGAACTAACCATGATTACCGGTCTAAAGGACTCTTTCTAGTTTGATATATGGCTATGTGTTTGATTAGAAAGGTAAGAGACATTGGATAATATATGTAACGTTGGAGTTCAAACTCTAAATACCTCGTTTATCCTGAAACTAACCATGAATTTCTAGCTACTATACTATTTGACAAAATAAAAAAAGGCAAGAGATCTAATTTTTTCCTCTAAAATTGTGTAGGTCTTAGATATGGTAGAGGCGGTGAAAACGTTGTCTTGACAACGACTTATAGCAAAAAAATTGGTGCCTCTTTGAATGTCACTACTATGAATGAACGACTTACCATTGAACTGTATTCTTAGATAATTTCTCCGTTGTAAGGGGTATTGAGGTGTTTGGTTTATTTTTTAGCGGATAAGATATCACTTGTACTTTACTTCACCTTATGTTAACAAATATTTTCATTGGCCGTTAAAAAAAAGATCAGATGAAAATGAAAACGAGTTAAAAGTGAAACAGTACAAAAAAAACTAAAAGTTATGTGATTACGGATGAATTTTTCACTATGATAGTTTTGTATGACATCTAACCTTTTTTTTATGTTGAAATTTCTCTTCTATCCATCCCATACACGACTACGAAATGTTTTCTTCCATGTATACCGATTCATTATTTAATATATAACCAAGCCTAAAATACAGTATCTATGACATTTGTCCTTGCTTTTCTCATGATTAAAATCAACAAATTATTGCTTATAAGAGTGATGATTGCAGTCACAATCACAAATCTAAATTAGTTAGACATATACACAAATATAAGAAAATGGATAGAAACAATTATTTAAACAATTAAATGATGTGTATTTTTCATGTGTGTCTAAACAATTTGAATTTGTGATGATAGAAGAATTATCTAGTTTTTTTTAAGGGAGAAGAATTATCTAGTTTATAATTTTTAGTTGTATTTTGTGATCCAAAAGCAAATACCGTGTGTCAGATCAACATTCAAAAGGGTGGGTTGGTTTAGTCATTGTCATTGACAATTGTTCACTAGCACGGTTAAATGCTTCAATCATAGAAAGCAAGATACAGATAGGAAATGGATTTGGTGCCGTAAAGTACAATATAGTTTTTATCTCAACCATTAAATGGTTTGATAAAGTTATAATAGTAAGTACCATATTAATAAAAATCTTAATGGTCATAGTTGAAAACTATGTTGTTTCATTGCAACATATCCTAGTCCTTTCGGGTTTTGTGTGAAGTGCGAACCGCCTCAATTTTCTCATTTTTTAAAAGACGAATGAGTGTAAGTGTTTTTTTATAGAATTTTTCTATCATACGTAAACTTGTTATAAGAAGTCAAAAAGAGCGAAAACACTTGAATGATTTTGAGTTTTTGCGACTTTGACAACTTTAATGTATTTCGATGAGAGAAAATGATTGGTTCGGAGAAAAATAAAGACAAAATAACCAAAACACAAAGTCACTCAAGTAAAACCCCAACAAAAATAAGTTTGTCTTAGAATTTGTACACTATATTAAATACATAATTTTAATAACCGTTGTTTTCAATAAAAAATCACAGTTTTTAGTTGTCTTAACCTATGCAATCTATGCAATATTGCATAGGATAGACAAACCCTTTCTTATAAACCACTCCTAACGACCTAACCTCAATTCAATGTGAGTATTTTTCTTCCGTGCCAGAACATAGTCAAATCGCATTGCATCATTAATACTTCACTAATAACTCGTAAACGAAGTTAACAAGCAGGAATTATCCTCACATATGACAAGCAGCTAGCTGCATATATAATTAGCCAAGTAAATCTTCAAGAGTTCAGATTGTGTGTCTCATGTCAACCACATGCAAAACGAGACATATTTTCATTCCATCATAGTAGTGAATTTGCATAGTTTGAAACAATGTTTTGAGCAAATATAACATTATGGAAGGAAAAGGAAATAGGTTGGGGGAAGAGAGAAAGAAACAGTACGATAGTAAGAATGTTTTAAGTGTCAAGTGTCAATGTAGAAGACAGATAGATCGAAGGGAATTGAGAAATCATCTTTGTATATTAAGCAATGAGATCAATGTGTTTAATATTCTCAGAAAGTATTACAATGATGCAACTAAACTCTAAACTCTATTTATACAAGCAAAGTAGTTATCATGAAGGATAACTAACCAACTGCACATGCTATCTGCTCTAACAGATTCCTAAACTGAATTAATGAGAGGAGTTATCTAACAACTCTAGTTAAAGAAAAGTCATAAGCTGCAATGAAATGTATGAGTCAAATGTACAACCAAATATAATGTGAACACAGAAGTGCTACTAATATATGGATACGACTGTCACCATTAATTAACGGAAACAAATTTAAACTCTGGTGGCTGGCTGGCACTAGAATCCACCACAAAACTCCCTAGTAACTGTAATCGTCAATGTTTACATTTTGAGTAGTGATATATGTACAACCATTTGGGACAACTTTGATGACAACTTTCATTTTCTCTCTTCTCATTGGTCTAAAACAATAGAGAGAGAAAAGGGAAGAGAGAGAATAAGAATATATTGTAAGTATGAGAGAGAAAGTTGTCAAAAAAGTTGTAATAAAGAGGTTGTACAAATATCATTTCTCTTGCATTTTTCCCCTACAAGTACTCTTTTTTTTGGGTCACAGCGAAATTCTTACATGATAATCCTTTAAATACACAACTAAATAAAAAATAAGCCTTCAGAAAGGAAAATAAAAACATTTGAGTCAGAGATTCCAAACTTCATTCGACTTACTCTGCTATCTGCCAAGCAGTATCCCAAGGCTTTTGAATCAACATAGAACGAGTTCAGACTAGCAGCGATTATATATCTATATCATTTACCAAACTATAGCTATTTCAACAAGAAAAAAACATTATTAAGAGTAAGAAGGAGTTTCAATAGAGCGATAGTTATGCTGTGTTACAGGAGCAACTGATCAAGCAGTGATATGTATTTAAAGATAAAGCACACACTATATTGATTTCAACAGCCAAAGCCAATATATTTTGGGTTATTTGGCAATTATTCTACTTCAAAAATAACTAGGGAGTAATGAATGGAATGTGTGGTCACAGATCCTAAATCTGCAGTATGCTAGATGTTTTCTAGTTGACAATTATTGAAAAGAAAAGGATGCATAACAACTAGTTTAATAAATGCCATCAAAATCAAACTACTGATCATAGCTCAGAAGGTTTCTCAGAAAGGAAAAAAGGGGGGATTGCATTGGTGATTCGGAGTTCGGCCTCGAGGCAAGTTTGACCAATGATAGTTCAACTAAGAGATTGAACTCAAGTACTCTTCATCAATTCAACCTTAACTGCAGCTCAATAACTACTTGAGTTTAACCACTTGGTTTGGAATTTCAATAGTCTGCAACAATGTTTTGAGCAAATATACAATGTTATGGTACCAACTTATGTAAAAGGATGGGGGTTGGTGGCGAGGAAGAGAGAAAAACGCAATATAATAGTAGGACAGTTAAGGTGAATTCAGAATTGCATCTAATACATATAGATACCACTATAGTACCAAATCAGCCGTTGTCACAAATACTTCCCTGTAGTGGAATGAAAGAAAAGCTAACTATTATTTAAAACAAGCTTAAATACCAGCTAATTGTAACAGACAATGTTATCGTGTTACCCATGAACAGCTCACATCAAAATTCCAACATATTAATCCTCACACTAGGCAATTAAACTATAAATCTGCTTTCGGAACCTAATGATTCAAGTTGATGAAACCAAATATAAAAAATATATCACACGCTTTACATTTATAACTGATAGGCATTCCTACCTCCTCTCTATCTTGCTTCTGCTATCTGAATAGCAAATATCTCATGTCTTTTAAATCAATAACGAACTAGCTCAGACTAGGTACAATTATGTCCCTATTTGTAGTAGCATTCTTCTTTTGTAAGTAAAAGATTTATCGAGCATCCAAATTATATACCAAACTATAGCTATTTGAACAAGAAAAAACATGTTTTAAGAGTAAGGATTTTCAATAGAGCGATATAAATTTTATGTTACAAGATCAGTTGGTCAACCAATGCTATATATTTGGAGATAGAGTACACAATAACACAATAGCTAAAGACAATATATTCTGGGTTATTCGACACTGGTACTTTACAAACGGGGATTATAGGAAGGAATGAAATATTTGTGGTCACAGATCCTAAATATGGGTTTTCTAGTTAACAAACAGAAAAGAGTACAAAACAACTAGTAGTTTAAGAAAAGATTACAGGTTTAGAGAGACTTACAACAAAAGGCGAAACTTTAAGCCCAAACCTTTGGCTATAATAATGTAATATGCTTTATAGCCAAAAAACTGAGCCAAAGCAATATAATTTATAACCTTAGAACATCAATAGATTCAAGGAACATTGCACCACAAATACTTCAAGTAACAATCTGGTCAAGAAATAAAACAACACACCGAGTGCTACTGACACAGGTAGAGCAGGCAACGCTTTCTGATATAAAGCCAAAAGCATCAAAGTTATGCCGAGACCAGCAATAATTGCAAGATAACATGCATACACGGTCATAAAATCATACATTGCAGCCCTGCCAACCAAAACACTATAGAAGATAAAATCACCTAGCCCCAACTTGATTGCACCGGATGAAGCCAATCCAATCCCCTCCAACATCAAATTCTCATTCGACAGCGCATCTTCTCCTCTAGGAACCCGCACATTCACACCATGATCAATCAAGGGTGTGGCAAGATCTGAATCGGTTTCTTGAATCCGCACTCGCCCCTCTTCGGCTCTTACCAAATTACGTGTGCCATAAGTGCTACTAGAATTCAAATTTGAACCATTTTCCGGAGTCAAACTCTCATTTAAATTTGTACTTAGAACAGTATTTGCGTCTGAATTGGAATGTGATGATTGTTCAACATTAAGTCCGCCACTACCCAACACTGAATTTCCACTCTCAGTTATCAGAATTGCACTCTCAATCCTTCTCTCTCTCCATAACCTCCTCCGAGCCTCAATAACCCTAGGATCCATACAATCATTACTCACCGGCCTAGCTTCATAAACCAAAGCCGGAATTTCTTCATCCCTCGACATAGCAAGTTCAACCAAAAGCCTCAAAGGCCCAACAGGCAGCAAAACCGCAGCAAGATCATACAAAGCCATAGCAACAAGCATAGCCCATGTTGTCCATTCAGGCAACATAGTAAACCAATATGCAACCAATATTCCAATAACCACCAAATACCCTTGCGTAACAAAAATAGCCATTTTCGACATAAAAACAGCACAAACACCAACAACAGCAAAATTACACAAAACAACCAAAAACGTTATACAATCAACTGGAACACTAAAATGTTGAATCAAAAAAATCGAAATTTCACCTCCAAGAAAACCTAATACAACAAAAGAAGAAAAAGCCATGTAGAGTTTTAAGAACGTGATACATCGGAAATAGAAAAGAAGGACTAAGAAGAAAGTGGCGAAAGTTACGACAACAACGAAGGAGAGAGAGTTTAAAAGTGCGCCTAGGAATTTGTCCCAGGAAGAATCTGAGGTTGTTTCGTCGTATGCTATGTTGGCTATGGTGGAGATTGTTGGAGAATCGTTTGTGTTGAGAATTGAGACTAAGATTACAACGAGGAACATGCAGATTGAAACGGGAGTGATAATTCTAACGATTTCTTCGCCTAAACTATCGAGAACGGTTGTTGAAGATGATGAAGTTCTTCGGGTTTCTGCCATTGTTGCGAAACCAAGAGTTTCAGATCGAAAGCAGAAAGTGTTGTGTTACTGACTTACTGTTATGGATGCTTCTTCCTTGATTCTCCAATAATGGGTCAGGCCTAAACAACACATTTATGGATAGTTACTATTTGCACCTCTCCATGCAAACTTGCGCAGAGATTTGCAAACAAATATACCACACCTTAATTAGTAAACTACATCTCCATAGAATGTAATTTAATTAATTATTTTTTATTTTATGTTTAAAGTTAAGTTTAATGATTTGTTGATCCAATCCAAACTACCGCACTCATTATCGGGTTTGAATTTGTTCTGAATTGACATAAAAAAATACATTTTTTCACTCAATCAAAACAAATAAAGTTTGATTTGGTCGGATAATGAGTTTGACCAAAATCGATTTAAATCAAAAGTGAACATCCCTACCTAACCACCAAGTAAACCTTATATTTTTTGGATTATTATAGCGACAATGAATATACAAGGATATACATTGTCGCTATAATCCAAATGATACAAGGTTTAAGTATGGATGTTCACGGTTGATTTTACACTGTTGCATTCGCATGGCTGAATTTGAACCCGTGACCACCCATAAGAGATCCCTTACTATCTCATGAAAGTGTTCTTGAGTATCCCTTAAACTCTTTGTTGTTTTTGGTGCATAAACACTTATGGTGGGTACAAATAGCAACTCTGCAGTGATGATGGGCCCAGGCCTACCTTTCTTAAAAGAGAAGCAAAATAGGTGCATTTTGAAATGCTTCTCTGCATCTACATAAACCCATTTCCTTAACCAGAAAAAAAAAATACAAATATCTTGGTTAGGGTTTAAGACACAGACAAGCTCAAAATAAAACGCAGGTAATTCTCGAACACGCAATTTTCATCGTGCTTCTCTCTATTCGTTCATGTCTACCATTGTTTCAATTTTTCTGATTCGTTTCATTTTGGACTAATCGATCCTTTTTTTTTTTACCATGCTTCGTTCTGCTGTTAATCGAGCTGTTAACTGATTTAATTTGTTCAATTTTTGTTTTTCCGTTTAAGTCCAATGGTTTAATTTTTCTTTTCTTTTAGCGTAATTAAGAGATCGTGAGTAGATGATTTTAATTCGTTTTGAAATTAGTGTTATGAACTAAAGCGAATAACTGTTTCTAGGTTTTTGATTTTCTCTTCACTCTGTTTTTTTTTCTTCTTCCGATGTTTCGATGTTGTAGTAAAAATAGGGTTTTTGTGTTGTTTTGGATATTGATTAATTTGTACATAATATAGTCACTGATGTTTATGGTTTTCTTCAGGTTACAAGTTACAGCAATGGCTTTCTTTGGTAAACTTGGGAATATTCTACGACAAGGGGTAAACCGGAAGATTGTTTCGGAATTGCGTCCAGCCCCATCTGCTCTCCAGGCTGTAAGATGCATGTGTTCTGCTCCAACCACAAAGCTGTTTATAGGGGGTGCGTTTGAAAGACCTTATTATCCTTGTTTATGATTTTAAAAAAAATCATTTTTTTGATGTCTTAGTTATGTTTGTGTGTAGCCTCTTTTTCAAAATTATTTAAATTTTTTTTTTTTATGAAAAAACCAATTGGATTAGCTTTTGAAGAAAACCATTTTCAACATGAGGGAAAATACAAAATCTCTACATATAATTTTAAACAAATTAACAAATAGTCCTCGTGAGCTTAGCTCTTGGTAGGGACAATCAGGGGCGGATTTACCACCCAGCTAGCCTGGGCACGCGCCCGGTCTTATCCCATACTCAGTGGCGGAACTTCTTGGAGACCCATATAAGCACTGCATCACCCAAGTTTCCTATAATTATCATATTATGCATATTGTTACATAAGTTACATTGGTGTCGCAGTGGTTTCAAGCGCGGCCTAACTCTCAAAGGTTGTGAGTTCGATCCTTGTTAGCCTAATTATTATTATTTTTTTTTTATATTTTCAATTGTATTAATGACATTTTATTCAAAAAAGAGGTTGAAGAGGGACTTGAACCGCCAACCTCATTGATAGATTAAAGAAAATAAACCACTGCACCAGTCATAACTTTGTCATTTTCTTCGAACTGTTTCATATATACTCTGAAAATATTTGGCAACCCCATCAAAAAACTACTATAAATTCTAAAAATGAATAATTCATAAAATTATCACTAAAATTAGTTTAATCAATATAATAAAATATTATAATCAATATCATTGGAATTGGAAATTGATTACTATATTCAATTTTTAGAATAAATTCTTGAAGTGGCTTAACTAGAATAATTCTCCCTAACTATGAACTATTATACCATTCACCCAAACCAATACTCAATACTCACAGAAATTAAAATTTATATATAGTCCATTGCTTATTTAATTTATGATAACAAAATTTGAATCACTATTCAAAATAGCTTATTAGACAAAAAGACATAAAATCAAGTTACTTGATGATATGTTATATCGAGCGGGAGATATTCAAGTCACCTGATGATTTTGATAATTTGAACATTCACCGTAAAGAGGTCTCAGAAAGGGCATTTACCTCCTAATCTTATTTAGCACGCTATTGACAGGTTATGTTTCATCTCTCTTATTTCAAATTGTACTTTTATCGGCAAAATGACGAGTCTCTTTTACTTCGATCTATGACTATTTATATATTAAGTCAAATGTAAATTTGCGGTCAAAATTTTGCCCATGCTCGATAAAATTTCTAGCTCCGCCACTAGGGACAATGCATTATATATGCAAGGTCCAAGGTTCAAACCGCGGCCACCACAAAAAAAATAAAAAATAACAAACACAATATAGCATAGTTTGGTTAGAAATATCTAAAAAAAATACTCTCTAAATTATTCGTATCAAAATGGTTTTATAAAAAAGCTTACCCACAAACATAACTAAAACATCAAAATGGTTTATACTTTACATATATATATATATATACATATACACACACACACAGGTATTTTACATTTGTCCGTTGCAGGTATTTCATATTCAACTGATGAACCAAGTTTGAGGGAAGCTTTTTCAAGATATGGTGAAGTTCTTGACGGTAAATATAGTTTGACTCAATGCTTTCTTTTTGTCATGTATACTTTTTTGTCTAATTATTGCAATTGTTTTTTATTTGGTAATAATCTCTTTAATGTCACGCTCTTTGTAGCAAGGATAATTATGGATCGTGAAAGTGGTAGATCCAGAGGATTTGGCTTTATCACATTCAATTCAGTTGAGGAGGCATCTAGTGCCATTCAGGCCTTGGATGGTCAGGTAATATAGAGTTGTTATTATAAGAATTATGCTTTCATAGCAATAATGTGCCGGCCATTTGAAATGATCACGTCCGTTTGCTGAAGCTAAATATTTAAGCCGTTTAATTTGTGGGAATATGAGGGCTGTATATGCAGTTTTTCTTTTAACCTGTTGATAGTTTGAATTAATGTTGCTCTTTAGTACTTCGTCCTTAACAAGTAATGTGGACCAATTTATAGAATCCTTTAAAAATTCCTTCGATTATTTATTATGTATAGATCATGGTTTTAAATTGCTGACTTCATCATGCAATGCATCTAAATTGCATAATAACACCACGATTGTAGTAGTTTTGCTAATTACTGTAAAGTCCCCATCACATTGTTGCCTGCATCTGACTGCGAGGGGCTTTATAGTGCTCATGAAAATGATTTTCCAATCTTCATATTACTTTATGTTGGTGAAGAGGGAGAGGTGAGATATGTGAGGGAAAATAGGAGATTTGAGATTTTAAAGATAAGTCACACCACAACAACCGCAATACCTGCAATTGCAGTGGCGGCAACTGCATCCCGATCGCAAGCACAATTTGAAACCATGCTATACATACTTATTAGCCTTATTTTGGCATATCTAGATGTTGGTCAATGTCTGTCTGGACTGTCGCATTGGCTATCACTGTTGTATTCTGGAATCATCTAATTTTACGCTGCTTATAATTTCTTTTTTATTTTACGTGTCAGAGTACGGGTCTTGATGAAAGTAATAACATCGTAGCTCTACTTAAATTTTTCAAACTAAAGACAGGTATTTTAGTCGATTGCTAGAAAACCCAAAGAAACTGACAACCTTTCTCCAAGCTTTCTTAGTTTTCCTTCACATGATAGCAAGTTTAAAGTAGGATAATTCTACTTCTGTTTTACGTGGATACATTTTTAACTAATCATAGGTGATGTGTGCAAATGTATTTTTTTCTTGGCGATGTTTATCATTGTGTAGTTTTATCAATTGATTCATCTATTAACCCTTTTTGTCATTTTGCAAATTTAATGACTGGCACTATGTTATCACTCTTAATCTAGTGTTTCTTTATCTGTTTTGAACTTTCAGGATCTTTATGGTCGTCGGGTTAGGGTAAATTACGCTAATGAAAGGCCCCGTGCATATGGCGACGGCGGCGGTTCTTATGGTAATGCAACATACGGTGGTGGAGCTGGGTATGCAGGTGCTTATGGTGGCTCTCCATACGGTGGTGCTTCAAGTGGCGGTGGCTATGGTGGAAATGTAGATGGAGGTTATGGGGGTGGCGGCTATGGTGGAGGTAGCTCTGGGCCAGGTGCCAATTATGGGGGTAGTAACTATTCTGCTCCTAACAGTTTTGGAACTAACAATGCTGGTAAGGGCTATATAAGTGAGGGACCCTTACTCTTGTTTAACTAAGGGCTATATAAGTGAGGGCTTTGAAAATGGAAAAATAATGAATGCAGGAAATACCGAAAGCTCCAAGTATTTTCATATGATGACTAAGGAGTGCTAGCAACACTCTAGCACTCGCTCTCTCATTGGGTAAAATCAATATGAATCCCACCACTTTATGTGGGATCCATTTTCTAAGTGTGGAATCCACGTTAATTTCATCCAAAGAGAGAGCAAGTGTTAAGAGAGTTAGAAAGAAAGTGTTGTTAGCATTTCTCTTTTGGTATCCCTAAGAATTATTATGATGCTAATGGTGGTTTTCCTGATTACTTTATTGACGATGCAGGTAGCGGCATTGGCTCTGCTGGTGGATATGATGGAAGTGGGGGGATGGAATATGGCGGCCGTGGCCAATTTGATAGCAAAGACGGTGGTAATGTAAATGAGGACTTGGGAGGTGACGGAGACTCGATCCATGGAAATTTTGGCGATGGTGATGATGTCGAGGACTCAATCAATGACAATGATGATACTGATGATTTTGCTAAAAGGGCCTGATGGAAGCTTAGCTGGTAGTTTTCTATTATCCATGTACCCCTGCCTCTAGCCTACTCATAAATTTTGAGGAATCAGCCGGAAACCGATTTCAGGCATGACATTTTGACCAACAAAACATGGCAAAGAATGTTATCAATGTCATGCATCAATTTTTCCTATCTCCGTAAGAGTGGATCATCTCATTTTTATTGCTTAATTTGAGGTGATTTATCGTTTCCCTAAATTGAGATACTTAAATAGTAGGTAAATCAATGAATTGTTGCAATAATGATCTTTGTGGAAATTTTACATGAGTAGTTTATTTTGAAGTGATTATTATTATACTAGTTTTTGCACGAAAGATTCTGTTTCATATTGTCATTTTGAAGTCCGTTTTTGCAGCGGATGTGAAATATGCAAGTATATTTTTTTTTTGGTAAATTTTAGTACCCAAAGTTCGGTTAAGTATAGGTACCTCTTAGACAAACTCATTTAAAATTTGAAAGGCAGGATAACCTTCGCTCCATTTTTTTCTTCTAAAAGACAGGATGATCTTTCATGGTTATTAATTGATGTATGCATATATCTATTTCTACACGTGAAATCTATATACTATATTTTCATATAATTTTTTTAGATGAGTTGGTTTTTCTCAATGTTTATATCAACCAAACAACTAAATTAATCAACTTTTTTTTTTTTTTTAAACAACTAAATTAATCAACTTTATTAATGTTTGAGTTAAAACAATTATCTGTTATCAATGTTCATATTCACATACATAATATTGTAGAAAGACAACATGACCTTGTAGACCATCACACACCGGTTGTATGCCACCTTTTCTTGCTTGTCGTATTCGAATTCTAAATTTTGAAATATTTTAACGTGTTTTAGTGGTTTTTATGGAGTGTTTATCCTATTCGGATTTTATATTCCAAAATGTATATGGCGTGCAAGAAATCTCTAATAGGATGGAAAAATGAAAAATAACGTGTCTATCTTTTTACTCTTTTAATCCAAATATTTCATCTCTTAAAAATCTTTAAAAAAAATGTAAAATAAGTCGTGAAGAACGTACATGAAGAAGATAATATGATATAAGTCAAAGAATGTTGTCATTAATATATCCACCACTTTACAAGCAATTTCGTTGATTTATTTTTTCTTTAAGCAACATTCCTTAAAATAAATAAAACAAGCCAACAAGGTAGCGTTACAATGCGGCATCCTTCACAAATACTGTCGAGGCACATGCGGTGGAGAGTTTGGACACAAGTTTCGTACCTTGAAATGGATAGTGGTCGCAGTAGGCAGTAGCTATTGTCATAGGAGGCTCTCACATTACAAAGTGCAATTTATAAAATAAATATTTGCTTCATATTTTGTTATTATAGAAAAAAATTTGGGCCATGGAAAAATGTCTTCATCTAAAATAAGAAAAATTTCTCAACTTAAAAAAACACTTACAAAAATATTTACATTATATATTTTAATACTTAAAAGATTATGAGAATGGTTTTGTTAACGAATATCCCATGACATCAGGGCCGACCCTGACCAAGTGCATCAAGGCCTCACACTTAGGAGGGCCTCAAAATTTGAAAAAAAAAACTTATACCTACGAAACAAAATCCGTCACTAAATGTCATTTTTTCGTAGGTAAAAGTCTGGAAGACATCAATTTTATTGTCAATTATGCATTATCCATAAGTAAATATCTATTTATTTGTAGGTAAAAGTCATGCTCGAACCATTGCTCATATACTTAAATACAACTTAATTGTCTGTCACCATAAAGTAGTGTTGGATTTTTTTCAATTCTTTTTAAATGAAAGTCTGTAACCGGGCTTCCGAATTGTCAGGGATCACCCTGCATGATATCTTTTAAAAACTCTAAATTTAAAATTTATTGTTTAAAAAAGTAAAATAATTTGATTTTCAATTTATTAATTATATAAATTTTCATAAAATTTTGTACTATTTAAGATGTTAACGGTGCACCAGACAGTTAGACACCTGTTAGCATATACATGAATGAGTATTTAGTCAAACATTCAAGCACAAAAGTCATGAGACATAGTGACACTAGTTCGATAAAGACAGTTTCTTTCTTACCCAAATAATAAGTAAGCATTTATGCCGATTTGATCCCTTCAAATTGCATTTAGAAACCCATAGAAAGAATACTTTGACATATTATTATCTTCTTCATTCATAGTCTTATGTAATACCGTGAGCTGTTCTTGATAGTAGCAGTTTGGAAAATGATATGGTAACTTTGTAAACTATCTTTTTCCCTAACATATCAACCAACACACAAGAAAGCACATACATGATATCACAGGCTTTCCATTGCTGTGGATTTGTTAACCTTTCACCTGCCCTTACTTAATTCTCCATATTCACAATCTGACTAATATCCACCAAAACTTCTACTTAATTAGCTTGAATAATTAACAAACAATATGGCATATTCCACACCCTCTCACCAAACCATACGCATAATACATTATTCTTTTGATTAAACTTGTATTTTTTCTATTCCCTTATACTCAACCACTCAATTCCAACAAAATAAATAAAAGTATACACTCATGAAAAGATAGAGTATAAAAGAAATGGAAAGAAAATTGCATACTTTCTTGAATTAGTAGGCAATTTTAAACAAATCCATTTTGCAAATTCCAGCTAACATCTAACTGCTTCAAGGTCAAACTTGAATGCAATTATTCAATTGACTCTATGCTAGCTCCTCTAAAAAAATTCTATTAACTTCATCTTTCCATGGAAGGAACTTTATTACACCATTACACTTCACATATTCTTGAGAAAATGATGGAAACAAAACTTCACTTTCCACGTTAACTTGATCATAAAAACTTCATTCTTCAAAATCAAAACGCATCAATGGATGGTCATGGACACATGGTCAAGTCCAAAAATTCTCTCTTAGCTCTCTTTAAATCATCACCATCTTCTTCATCCTTATCATATTCCTCTTCCTATTCTTATTCTCATTCTTCTTCTTCTTCTTGCACCGTTGAAAATGACATTAGTTCATTCTATCCGGTTCAAACCGGGTCCAAAGCTTTGCATGAAGCTGAACAATGCCGACACGTGGCAGAAAATGAAGCACTTCAAGTGATGGGATTGAGGTTCATCAATGATATTGTTGGTGATCAAGGTGGAATAATGGAGTGGAAGGATGTAGAAAACCGGTTCGACCAAGTAGCTTGGACCGGGAATGGTCATGAACCTGTCGTGTCATGGTCCCAATTTGGCTTTTGCATTGGTGAGAAAATATGAAATTAATTAAGTTAACATTTAATTTATATGCTAACATTATCATGATAGTACCACAATTAATAAATTCATAGTGATAATATTAATGCATGATATGGATGTAACGATGCTGATTGACAAAAACGGTGTCGTTGATAAGTCTATTTCGATGTGTGTCATGTTCTGTTCTTTTGTGTGTGCCTTGTGGCACGGTTCAAGTAACAAGAATCACAATGATTTAATGAATAGAGGAATTTAATTAGCCACCTTAGCCATGTTCTCAGCATACACTAAAATTCCATTATATAAGACAACTTGTAGCATTTTTATTATTCATTTTCCTATACTTTATTTTATTTCAATCATGAGTAATGTTGTTAATTAACACTTCTTCATTTTTAATTCTCCTTTACCATTTTTCTTTTCTTAAACAAATCATATCTATACACCTACTTGTTTAACTTAATCTTAGTTTGGCTATATCATTATTTTAATTATTTATAGGGATAGGGATGCAATCATCACCAGAGTTGGCCAGAGAATTGTTAAGGGCACTAAGGGGATGCAAGGAATGGAAATCAGATATCACAAAAACTGATTTGCACAATTTTTGGTTACGGATGAATGATGATTCTTTTAACTCAAGAATGCAATTGTTCTTTGACATGTATAAAAAATATCCTTCCCTAAACTTTAATTAATTTTAATAATTCCTAAGGTCTATTTATAATTTTTTTTTTTTGTTTACCTTAGGTGTAACAGAAACATGGACGGAAGAATTACCGAGATAGATATAAAGCAGGTCATTATTTAATTTAATAAACATTACTAACATATAGTAGCAATTAACTATTCTATGTTGATCATGCTGATAATTTGGCACTTCTGGAGACAAAATCCAAAATAATTCATTTCAAGTGGGGTGTACACATACAGTTCATGGCATAATCAATAATCATACATAATATATGCAGACAATATTATTAACCGCTTCCATAAATAAGCTATCGGTGACACGTGATGAAGCAGATGACTATGCAGCCTTGATAATGGAATCTGTGGACAACAAAAACAAAGGCTACATTGAGGTACCATATATTATATTAAATAAATATAGTACTACCAATTTAGCCGCCTCAACATTAGAATTTACCATATGCTAGCTGTTAATAATGATTAATGGAAAATGTATACTATCAATTATTATGTCCGTGACATATATGTGTAGATATCTGAAATGGAGACTCTATTCAAAGAAAGTTTATTGAAAGTACATTCTCCAATGAAATTACAAGGAAGCACAAATCAGCAGAAGAAACATGAGTGTGAAGAAGAAGAACAAGAACAAGAACCAATGTCAAAAGCAGAAGTGTTGTTTAGAACATATTGGAGACGTAGTTGGGTTGTTATGTTATGGTTGATAGCTTGCTTTGGTTTGTTTGGTTGGAAATTTGATCAGTACCGTAAAAGATCAGGATTTGAAGTAATGGGTTATTGTCTTCCAACAGCTAAAGGTGCAGCTGAGACATTGAAACTCAATATGGCTCTTATTCTTCTTCCTGTTTGTAGAAATACAATCACTTGGCTTCGCAAGGATCCTCGTCTTAACTATGTCATTCCTTTTAATGACAACATTAACTTTCATAAGGTAATTAATGTTCTTTCATCATTTCATCTCTATAGTTTAAGAGAATATTAATTGTCACTATCTCCTTAAATAAATATTGTTGGTTCTAGCATAAGAGACTAGTCTTCCACAAAATGATGAATCAATGTTCAAATCTTTAGTTATGATAAGCGATTATCATATTTAGTATCCGACATTTCTTCAAGCATGACTATATTTAATGGAGAAAACCTACGAGAAACCAATTAATAATAACATCATCGTATGTCAACTAAATCGCAAAAATTAGTAAAGATGACAGTAGTGTTGAATAAAGTCGATTTTTAAAGTGTGACCAAAATTTCATTTTTTTTTCTTTCAAAAAATACGAGACCAAAAAAGCATTTAAGCCTAACTTGTAAATTTCATGGTGGAAAGTCTATTATTATTGTTGGTTGCAGAAAAAGATCTAAAAATAATTAGAGGTTTATTAGTGAAAAAAATAATCAATGCAGTTAAAAATCTAAAGAGGTCTTTAAAAAAAATTAAAGAAATCTCGATAGTCTTCTATTTAGGAAGTTAGGACCGGTTTGAATTGACTTATTTTCTAGCTTATGCAATTAAATAAGTTTTTATTTATTATTCATAAACTTGTTAAGGTAGTTGATGAGAAAACAATTATGAAGATATAGTTTTCGATAGCGAGAACTAAATTAACATAGAAGCTTATAATTTATTTGCATAAGCTATTTTTCATAAGATCAAAATAAGCTAATCCAAACCCACTTGGGTTGCCCTAGTGGTATTGGCTTGGGACCTGGGAGTGTGCTCCTCCTCGAGGTCTTGGGTTCGATTCTCCACCTATCAATTTAGGTGGGTTAATTTAGCTTTAAAAAAAAAAAAAAGTTAATCCAAACGGGTCATAAATGTATTTAAAGTGAATCCAAACTTTTTTTGACTCGTTGATAAAAAAGAGTAGTTTAATTGGTATGTACTCTGTCATTTTTCACATTCATCTCTAAAAGCTCTTAATCAAACTCAACTGCAGCAGAAGATTGCAGTTTTTTTGTGACAGTGTGTTAGATACTTTGTTAATATCAATCTAATTTCCCTTTTTTCTTTAAAAAAAAAAAATCAATCTAATTTCCTTTCTTGAATACATGTCAAAACCCAACGTAACATTAAAATTCAATTAAAACTTAAAATACATGATATTTTGTTTCTGTGATATATATGCAGCTTATTGCTGGAGGAATAGTGGTGGGTGTGATATTGCACGGAGGGACACACCTTACATGTGATTTCCCAAGAATCAGTGATTCAGACAAATCAATTTTTCGACAAACAATAGCGGCAGGATTCGGCTACCACCAACCTACCTACATGGAAATTTTGGCCACAACAGAGGTTGCAAGTGGGATTGGCATGGTGCTGTTAATGGCCATTGCATTTTCACTTGCAACAAAGTGGCCAAGGCGTCGTTCACCTGTGTTGCCCTTGTCCCTCAGAAGGGTCACTGGATACAACACCTTTTGGTATTCTCACCATTTGTTTGTCATTGTCTATGTATTGCTCATTGTTCACTCCATGTTCTTGTTCCTAGCCGACAAGTGGATCGAGAAAACGGTAAGCTTCTCCGTGTCTTTTTTCCATTTTCCATCCTGGCTACTACAATCTTACTACTTGCTTGATCTAAATAAAAATCTAATGTTTGTATTACAAACATTACGTTGAAAGGGAGACTCTACGAAATACGGTTAAGCTCTATGATAGAAATTAGTCAACCACGAAGTAGGCGATAATTTACACCTATAACATGGTTAAAAAGAACTGAATTATTCAAAATTAGTGTTTTATAGGACATCCAATTTAGCAAATGAATATCGAAGTATATGCAACATTTTTCATTTGTTGATACATGACTTCTAAATTAATTGAAGTTCTCAATTTCTCATCAGTAATCTACTGCATGATTGTTACTGTTTACTACTTAACATGCCTAAGACAGCAGTAGATGTTACTAAAACTCTTGAAAGTAGTTCAAATTTTTGTGTAGCTTTTCATTTTCTATATATTTATCTTACTACATGCAGACATGGATGTACATTGCTTTTCCAGTTTTATTGTATGCTGGAGAGAGGATCTTTCGAGCCATTAGATCAGGATCTTATGAAGTTGATGTTATGAAGGTACTTTATCAACTTTTTTATGTTCAAATTTTTCATAAAAGCTGCAGGTTTAAGTTCTGTTTCTTATGATAAAATATTTATCGATTTCTTTTATTATTCCTGTGAAGTATAACTAATCAGTATGTTCTTCTCCTATGATTTTCCATGCAGGCAAGTCTCTATCCAGGAAAAGTTCTGTACCTCAAAATGCAAAAACCAGACGGTTTTAAGTACAGAAGTGGCATGTATATATTCATTCAGTGCCCCCAAATTTCACCCTTTCAGTGGTATTAATTCAATTCAATATTCAACATTGTACCCTTTTCATTTAATATAATCCTTGAAACTGGTTAATCAAGATTGATGTTCTATTTTTGAATCTATTTTGCCTAAATTTTCAGGCATCCATTTTCCTTGACATCAGGACCACAAGATGAGTACCTGAGTGTGCACATTAGAACTCTTGGTGACTGGAGCTACGAAATATACGCTCTATTTCAAGAGGTAAAGAGTTTACATTTTAAGAAAATAAACACAGAATTATTTGCTTCTCAAAATTTCCCAGTCTCAAAAGTGTTACTGCAATATTCTGCAGGCAGTGTTGTCTGGGTTGCAAGGATGTCCAAAACTGTACATAGATGGCCCTTACGGTTCTGCATCTCAAGACCATGTAAAGTATGACATTCTAGTACTTGTTGGTCTTGGCATAGGAGCTACACCTTTCATTAGCATCCTCAAAGATGTTGCTAATGGTGTCCAGACATCACAACAAAGTGATCATGTAAGCTTCTTTTGTTTTGCTATTAATTTCTTTATTTCTTGTTCTATATGATATTTATTGCATTCACTAAAATTCAACTTCTCCACTTCCGTTCCATGAAATAAATGACACATTTGCGCATTTGAAAATAGAGTGGTCTCAGAGAATGCAGCTTAACAAAGGGTTCACCATCAAAAGCATATTTATATTGGGTTACAAGAGAACAAAACTCCTTTGATTGGTTTAGAGATGTGATGAAGGAAATAGCAAATTCAACAAAACAGCAGGTATGCCTGATGCAGTTTATCATAAAGATGCATAATTAAAATCTTCAAGCATTTTCTGACCATTATAATTTTCTTGTAATTTTAAGTCGGTTGTGGAGATGCATAATTTCCTGACTAGTGTATATCCTGAGGGAGACGTTCGTTCGGCTTTATTAAGTGTCATTCAAGCTTTACATCATGCTAAGAATGGCACTGACATAGTTTCTAGGACTCCTGTAAGTGCATCATATCCTTAACTTTGGCCATTTATGTATAGCCAAATTATGAAAAAATAGTGATTTTGTCTCTGAATTTTCAGATACACACACATTTTGCTCGACCAAATTGGTCCAACATATTTTCCAGATTGGCTCACAAGCATGTAGGAGACAAGATTGGTGAGAAAAGCATCACTTGCAATTTAGAATTGCTTTCTAACCAAAACTCTTGTCATCATTCTGTGTTATTTAATTTAATGATTGAAATAGACATATATAACTTACAAGTTAATGCTTCATCCAAGCCCTATATTTTTTTTATACAAACTGCTTCTTCTAAGTTCTAACTATGTGCATTTCCCCTATTACAGGAGTTTTTTATTGTGGACCATCTAACTTAGCAACAGAGTTGAAGAATTTGTGCACCAAATTTTCCACCAAAACCACAACTAGATTTGTTTTCCACAAGGAAAATTACTAAACTTTTTTGAAGGATTGCATCAATTCCTCAAATAGGAAAGCGTACCTTCAGAATCTTGAGATGTTACTTTCTCTTTTGCCAGAGAATCTGTAAATATATATGCGCGGTTTGGCAATTGAAAAATGAAAGAATATACAACTATACATCAATAGTAGTCCTTCGCATTGATCATTGTAACTTGTATTTTTGGGCGTGTATGCATGCTACTTCGGTATTTCACGTGCACCTGAGGCCAGCAGATGTAAAAATGAACAATGAATAAATGTTACATATATAATTATCATGACATACATTTAGGACAGGAAAAAATTATGAGTATCCTTTGCTAGAAGATATCTTGACATATATAATGTATTTTTTTGTATGCTATAGCTATATAATCATTGAAATAGAAATGTTTTACGGACAAATGAATTATCCATCTTATAACATAAATAAAAAATAATATCAGCATCACTTACTTGTCTTTTTAAATCTTTTACACCATTTTATCATAAGTTCTTCAATACTGGCATCCATGCGAGTACCAACACCTCCCCAGACAAGCATGTGAGTTAGATCCCCAACAGATGAGCCAGTCACTTCATACACAGGTTTAAACCCAAGTCTTGTGTAGAACCTAATCAACTGCTTTTCAACAACAACAAAAAAAACATCAAATAACTCTTCTAGGACTAGTCCCATGTACCATCATACTACTCCCTCGTCTCATAGTAAATGTTCAAATCTACAAGTGTTTGAACACCTGCAAATTATGGTTAACCACATCCATTTTTGTGGTTAGCGAAATTAATGTAACATCAATTAATTATTAAATTTTAATTTTATAGCAAAATAAATAAACAAAGTCTAACACTATAAAAAAAAAAGTGAAGTTAAGGATAAGGTTGGAAAGAAGAGGACCTTAGAATGGTAAAGATCAGAATCATTGATAGCAAGTAACTGAGCTGATTTACAACCACAGTCATATCCATGTCTAATAGCAACAGCTCCAATATACAAACCAATTCCAAATATTGATTTCTCCATGCCAAGTGTTTCTCTTTGAAGTTTAATAGAATCCAAGTGAAGAATATTACCTCTTCCAAACCACATTCTTATCAATCCCTCAGCTTTTCCAAGCTCATTATCTGTTACCAAACTCTTTGCTGTGATTCTGAAAAAGGGTCCTAGAGTTTGGACCTTAAGGTCGAGTTTTTGTGCTCTTGATGATTCTAGTATTTCGGACATGGTTGGCAATGAAATTGATTCGTTGGTAGCTTTTACAGTAATGCATTTGAATCTGTTCTTTTGAAGGGGAGGTGTGAAGAGATGGGAAGTTGTAATATTTGGTGAAAGAGGGAGATGATGAATTCTGGTTTGGATTGATGGGTTGCTTTGTAAATTAAGGTTCTGGCTTAGCTTCATCGTGGAGGAAGCCAATGCAATAAGATAGTCGCCATTTACAAAAAAATAAATAAATAGTAAAGTAGGTTTATTGAGATAAGTTGTAAAAAAATTTATTTTATTTTTACAAGTTTGATATTACAGGTATGAATTTTTGTAAGTCATCACAATTTTGTCTCTTGTATAAGACCTCATGTTAGATTGAGTGTATGTGTTGTTTATAAATTGAGATATGATATTTAAACATCTATTTTATGATAACTTTTGTGACAACTTTCTCTCTCATACTCACATTATTTTTTACTTTATCTCTCTATTGTTTTGGTTTTCGTGTAAATACCAATTTTTTCTTTGTAAACTATGGTTTTCTCAAAAGTTGTCGGTTGTTCAAATAACACTCCTTTTATAAATTACCCATAACTTCAAGTAAATAGAGTGCAAAACCTGAAGTTAAGACGACCATGCTTCCAATGACGTATCCGGGAAATACCGGTTCGATTAACAGGGAAATCCGCTTGGCCAATACACATGCCTCTACGCATGAGTTGGAAAACCGGTGCTTTATATATAGTAGGGGTAAAAACCCAAAACGGTTTTGTTTTCGACTTGCTGTCGTCGTCAACCTCAGGGTAACTTTGAGAAAACGAAAAGCACACAAAATACGAAACCCTAATTGTGTACAGACGCAACAATGGCATCGACGGCGAAGCGATGCCACTACGAAGTTCTCGGTCTATCTCGCGAATGCTCACCGGAAGAACTCCGATCAGCTTACCGGAAACTCGCCCTCCAACGCCACCCTGACAAGCTCGTCAAATCAGGCCTCTCTCAATCCGAAGCCACCGCTCAGTTTCAGGAGCTACAACACGCTTATGAGGTACTCTCCGATCCAAAGGAACGAGCTTGGTACGATTCTCACCGTTCCCAAATCCTCTTTTCCGATCCAAATTCCAAGTCTAATTCCGTTGTCCCTGACCTGTTCTCGTTTTTCTCCAATACCGTTTATTCGGGGTTTTCGGATTCCGGTAAAGGTTTTTATAAGGTTTATTCTGATGTGTTTGATAAAATTCAGGCGAATGAGATTAATTTTGCTAAGAAATTAGGTTTAGGGATTGATTCTGTTAGACAGGCTCCTCTTATGGGGAATTTGGATAGTCCTTATGCGCAGGTTACAGCTTTTTATAGTTATTGGTTGGGATTTTTGACGGTTATGGATTTTTGTTGGGCGGATGAGTATGATGCGATGGCAGGTCCGAATAGGAAGTCGCGGAGGTTGATGGAGGAAGAGAATAACAAGGTGAGGAGGAAGGCGAAGAGGGAGTATAATGATACTGTGAGGAAGTTGGCTGATTTTGTGAAGAAGAGGGATAAGAGAGTGATTGATATGAAGGTGAAGAAGAATTTGGAGATGGAGAAGAAGAAAGAGGAGGAGAAGGAGAGGAAAAGGAAGTTGGAGATGGAGAAGAAGGAGAGGGCTATGGCTTATGAGGAGCCTGATTGGGCTAAGGTTGATGAGGAAGAGGTTGAGGATTTGTATGAGGATGATGAGTTTGAGAAGAAAGATGAGAAGGAGTTTTATTGTGTGTTGTGTGGGAAGAAGTTTAAGAGTGAGAAGCAATGGAAGAATCATGAGCAGAGTAAGAAGCATAAGGAGAAAGTTGCCGAGTTCAAGGATTCACTTGATGATGAAGAGGAGTTAGAAGCTGAGGTGGACGAGGAAGGTGAAAGTGAAAGAGAAGGGGTTGACGGGGAAAGATTGGAAAGTGACGAGGATGGAGTCGGGGTTGATGATTTGGAGGAGAGGATTCGAGATAGTCTTCATGTTGAGGAGAGTGCAAACGGGGTTGAACTGAATGATGATGGTGACGATGATGAATTTTTTGATGCTGAGCATGCAAAAGATGAGGAGGAGACTGGTGCGTCAGTTGATTCTGTTGTTAATGACGATGACGACGACGATGATGATGAGAATGATCTTGAAACAATGGTATCTGGGCACAAGGGCCGATTTGATTTTGATGAGAATGATGGTAACGACGACGATGTTGATGATGATGAAATTGGGGTTCTTGAAGCAATGCTGGCTGGACGTAAGAGCAGAAAACCCAGTGCTTCAACACACAAGCCCGAGGCTTCTGAAACTCCAACTCAAATTGAGAGTGAGAATGAGAATGATGGGGTTGGTGCTATGGAATATAACAACCGAAAGCCTGCAAAAAAGAAACGTAGAGCAAAGAAAGAGAAGGGTGGGAAAAATGGGGATGGAACTAATGTGCCTACTGATGGCAAATATGAGAAGAATGTAATCAATATTGGAGACGGTGATTCTTGTGCACAAGAGTCTAGTTCCCAATATTTCGAGGAAAATGAGGATAATGGCGGTAAAGAGAATGAGCAGGTGGGTAGAGATAAGAAGAAGATTTCAAATCAACCGGTTGATAAAAAAGGAACTTCAAAGAACACAAAACCCAGATCAAAACTTTCAACCAGAGGAAGAAAACCAAATGTATGTTTTTATGAATATAATAACCTGTTCTGTTCCTGTATTGTGCCATGACTACTGAGATATGTATGTAGCTGTACCTGTTCTAATATACTGTTTTTGTTTTAGCAGTTTCGTTAACTTGAAAACCCTTGTTTTGCTTCCAATTTTTTTGCTTTACTAAGTGTGGTTAATTTTGATGAAATTAAAAGGTCTGCTATCTTGACATGTTCAGATTTCCATTTTCTTGTTTATTATTCTGTGCTTTTTTAAATTCACACATTTGAGGCATGTAGCCAGGAAAACGTTGGTTATATCAATATTTTGCTATGTTGTGTTCCATGTCTTCCAATTAAACAGAAGCCTTTCTGCTCTATTCTGATTTTTTCTTTCTTTCTTGAATTAGAGAAATCTTGGTCATTTTTGCGAGACATGTGAGGAGGAGTTTGAGTCAAGGTAGATTTCCTCCCTCTTGCTCATCAAATTTCAAGTTGTTCTCATCATTGTTTATGTTGTGCGGATAAACTGTTATATAACTTTGTTTGATGTTATTCTCAGGAATAAGTTACATAAACATCTGAGCGACTCTGGGCATGCAGCAATGAAAAGTCGATAAGGAAAATACAGTAAGGATCAATCATTTGAAATGTATCATCGAGTTGTTTTCCAGGTCCAGATATGTGACTACTTCAATTTTGGTCAATTCTTTAATTTTTACTAGTGTTTAGATAAATTGTAGCTCAGCCTTCCGGCAGAAAACATGTTGTTTTATTTATGCCACAGTTCATAAGGGTATGGATACAAGGTATATCCAAATCTCAATAGAAATCACCTCTGTCAACATTTTGATCAATCATATCTCCCAAACAAAACATGTGTTTAAATAGCCAATGTTATGGTTTAGGTGATGTAGTTTTTCTAGAGTAACCAGATGGAGTCCATTCTATTTTCTGGAAACAATAGTGAGATGGAATCTTAGCAAGCACAAGATTGAATGTCTATGAAAATAGTTTACGGGTGGCAATTGGATGAGATCTTGCGATTAATGGGGTAAAAATCTGTAATATGGGTATGGGCACTGGTACAGATTGTAACACTAAAAAATGCGGACATCATACAGTTGCTAATACAGAAACCAACCGAAGGGTATTCGATAGTATTAGAAAATGTTATATCGATGTTTCCCTTTTGAATCAATTTTAAACTAGTATTTTTATTTTTATTTTATCAATTACAATTGTATTTTGATGTTTATTAGTTTATGATAGTTAAATGCGGACATCATATACGAGTATGGAATGTGATACAAAGTTGTTATCCATACCAATACGAGAGTATGGAATGTGATACAAAGTTGTTATCCATACCGATACGAGTCTAGGTACCGTACAAATAATTTTTTGAACTACAGAATGGGGAAGAGTATTATACACATTATCAAGATCTTACCCCATTTACTAAACAAAAGGGTCTTTTTTCTTTTCTACATTTAGAAGCTTTTTTTACACTATTAAAAAAGTCATTCATTAAGTTTATCCTCCACGGGCTTTGAGTTTGATCTACGTGAGATTTATGCTTAAATTTAAATTAGGCAGACTTGTCTTTGTTATGAATTTTAATGTATTTGTTAACGTGTATTTATTTTTCAAAACTATCTTTATAACGATTAAATATATGGTTCTATTTTTCAAAATTTTATGATTTGATATGGATTGGAATATTTCTAGCCAATCTATTGACATCAATAGATTGACAATTTTTTTGGGGTGTAGCTGCTCATGAAATTCGGAAAGATAGAAATGATATAGTCATCTCTAATAAACACTCGTCTTCCATGGAGTTTTTATTCAAAAAATCAATCAACAAGTTATTTGCATCTCTCACTTGAAGATATTGTTTTTCAAAGCAAAATTCAGAAGGCTCCTCGAAATGGTTCAACGAATGTAAATGTAGATGTTCTTTCATCGCAAGATCGGGAAGTGTACATATGTGGAGGAATTATCTGAGACTGTCTCACGGTAACTTGGTGCACAGTTTTTACAGGAAGAATCTTGGCTCTAGCAATGCAATTTGGGAACTCCTAGTTTTTTTTTATATGTTAACTCTTCAGTTTTTAGAGGGAAAAGTCTATGGTAATCTGGATTTTATCCGGAGATAAATTGTCTCACGGTAACTTGGTGCACAGTTTTTACAGGAAGAATCTTGGCTCTAGCAATGCAATTTGGGAACTCTTAGTTTTTTTTTATATGTTAACTCTTCAGTTTTTAGAGGGAAAAAAGTCTATGGTAATCCGGATTTTATCCGGAGATAAATAAAGTCTGGAACAAATAAAGTCTTGTCAAAAATTGTTTCATCCAGAAATAAGAATGTTTTTCTGTCTAATTGTTGTTCTATTTGGCTCAACAAAGAATGTTTTTCTCATCCCTCTTCTCCACTGTGTTGTGTTTCTTCTCTATAATTTTATTTCTCATGTTCATGGCAAAGCAAGTCACTCTGCTGACTTTTTAACCTACAAAGGTTACTATAATTCTTATGAAAGAGTTGACACAAACATTGCTTGCTTTTCTTTAGCCACTATTTTGTTAGACAATGTGAATCTGATTCAGTAATTTATTTTCCTTTTCATTAAAAAAGAAAGTTTATAGTTGTACTATTTTATCCGTTGCACATTTTTCACTAATCCCTATTGGTCAAAAAACAGTTTATCTTTTCCAATTATAACAAATAAGATTATTTTTGCAAAGAAATAATGCAATGAATAACTTTAAGAAGTCCTATAAAATAAAAATAGACAAATAAATCAAAATAAACTTAATTTAATTGAAGATGGAATTATTCTAAATTGGTAGCCATGGTGCTACAAGGTCTATACCCATTTTGCAGGGATAATTACCAAGACTATTGAGGCAATTCAAATTTTCTATAACCAATACAAAATATTGGTGGACGAAAACAAAAATTAGATTCCATTGGTGATAAATGTAGTAGCAATTCAATAATTTAGACAATTATCCAGTCTTCAAATTCAATATTCCAGACACCGACCAATTGTCAACATTTACAAAATAAGCATGCATGCCGGCATCAACTTTGTAGCAAATAAAAGCACCCACACGCGATGTATTTACGAAACTACGCAAAATATGTAGAGCGTCGAAGGACTAAAATAAGGTCTGGTTATCTACACAAAATATGAACCAGTGAACTGTTTAAGAAAGCCTATGCAAATCATAACGATTTAGCAGCAGCGTCTATGTAAGCAATGGCTTCAGCCTCTGAGAGCTGTTCTCCCTCTACCAACCCTCTTATCAAGGTATTGGCGTACGATTTATTAGGCGCACACAATGGTAGCTTCCCAGATTTGAAGAGCTCAATGTCAAGAAGCGGACACCTGGTTAAGTTAATATGAATATCATTACATATATGGACCAAGAATAAGTCAACCTAATATGGTAATTAGAACCAATAATTTGTTACTCACGTCATAGTAATTATGGGAATGTCTTGCTCCTTTCCTAAGTAGACAGCATTACCATACCAACCATTCTGCACAACATTATCAGAGAGAAGTCATTACCAAGGAGGAAGATAGTTGCACTTAATTAAATGAGGAAGCAAAATATGTGCAATAATCACTCAGAAAATGAGTAGGGACAAGTAATATATACTTTGAGAACCTCCTGAGAACCAAACTCCTTGTTGGAGATGGCATTCAAAGTAGCCATATCAAATAAAGCAGAGTCTACATCAAGGCTTAGACCATTTTCCTGAAATAAAACATCATTGAACTGCTCTAGCCTGCAACAAACAAGTATCCTGACAATGTCATGTTCTTTGAAGGAGAAAAACTATATACAAATCAAAGCAAATTTTAGCACCAGACAGATTTACTTACGAAATTTTGTACATGCACATGTAGGTCTTGTGCTGAGAATTTTTCTCAGGATTAAGAAACGCAACACCTCCAGGACCCCATGAATGTGAGGATTCACGACCGAAAAATATATGACAAGGGAAAGTCTTCCAAAAGATCTCATCTGGAAGAGTTTTATTCATTGAACCAGAGCACGACTTCTGCATACCTTCCACCTACAAATCATTTATTGGATCTTGATAAAAATATAACAAACAACAGAAGAAACAAAGCTGTAGAAAAAGTAAACTTGGAAGCAAGAAGTGAAATATCGCATGTTGCAAAGCCTTTATAATTTGATCAATTAATAAACAATGACCATCCTACAGTTTGAAAGCACAAGATTTAATCCCATCGGATACAACAGGCTCACTCTTTATATTTCCGATCACCTACAGAAAATTACAAAATGGTTTTTGCAAATTAAACAAAAGAAATTTCAGGGCAAGCCTTCCCTTTCTCTAACAGGCAGCAATTTTGACAGCTTTATGAAAAGGTGATAAAGACTAACAAATGTAAAAAGATTTTTAAAATTTGACTGCGGTATAATAATAAATAAATTAAATGCTGCTGGAATGAATGAAATATAACTATTGGTTCCATAACTCATAACTGTATTGTCGTTAAAATATGTAAATACAAAATAGGAAAAACAACTTGATTTGAACAATACATTACCTGTCCACCAGCTATGTAGCAATCAAATCTTGGTCTCCACATATTTGAGCCATAAGAAGCATACCATACGTAAACATTTGACAATTTGAATCGCCAGGAACAAGAAGCATCAGGATCTTCATCTGCGTCAAGGATAGAGCTTCTCAAATTATGTATAAGTTTTTGCCTACCATATATAGCTATTGAACTATACAATCACTTGAACCCTAGCGGACATGACCTATACCCCACAAACGGTCCATCAAGCTAATTTATAGGCTAGCCCAGTACCCCTGATTCCAGTGTAAGCATTAACAAACCATGTGAATCAACCCCGTTGAAGGCAACAGTTGGCAATTTATAACTGCCTCTGTAAATCAAAGGATTCCGTTGAAACTCTTAAACGACTATTGTGCCAAATGGCACCCGAGGAAAGTCTGTAAATACCATAGACACACAGAAAGTTACACATTATTCTACGACCAGCCTTTGGTGGTGGATAATGAGGATAATGAACAGATTCTCAAAAAAATAATTGGATTTTCTCGATGAGTGAAGGGCATTATTGTCAGGTGATAGGACCCTAGGGCCTAATTCTGAGATGGGTCCAAACTGTGACCAAGTGCTGGACACCATTTGGAAGGTTTACTCTAGAGGGAAGAAGCAATTTGGAAGGTTTTACTCTGACAAAGGAATTAAACAACGCAACCATAATACCAATAAAAACATTGCCCAGGGCGATTGAGGAGATATCAATACCTCTTTCCTTACCCCACAAGTAAGACCGCAGGTTCCAGCCAACTTGGAAGAGAGACCAGCAATGGTCACTCCCAACCACATGACAGCTGAGTGAAAGGAGAAACTACCCATGCAATTCGAAAATAAAAATTAACTATTAAACATAGAGAATTCTTTTAATCTGGCAAGTTGTCTTGGGCTTAGTCCCCCATTATCACTGCAGAAACACCAAATCCATTCTAGTAGAGGACAAACCTAGTCTCACACCCCACTGATGGCCACCAATATAAGGAGTCAAATAGTGTATTTTATTAAAATATATATTTAAACCTCCAAAGTGTGCCTCAAATTTTAAATTTTATATACTATTGGGTGTTAACCTGCATCAACTTTGAGGTTGGAAAGTGGTTTGAT
>Ga0228710_1002242_pt1 | contig 30276 bp, 12 predicted proteins | sample MedpolnodulmetaG_FD_177995 | JGI IMG/M metagenome (GOLD analysis project Ga0228710, IMG submission 177995) | Root nodule microbial communities from Medicago polymorpha collected in Santa Monica, California, United States - pink nodules | ecosystem: Host-associated > Plants > Roots > Nodule...
GTACTTTGATTATGGATCCTGCACACTTGAACAAATTGTTTAGCATATCCAATTGATTATTTTTAATACCTTGTTATTGTCAAAACTCAATAGGTGACTTGTGAAACACCCTTGTTCCAACATGTGTAACGCTTGAGAATTACTAAGACGAGGAGTGGTTGTCAGTGCACAAGGCATAATAACGAGCGGCTTTTGACAACTTTTAGACGAACTGAATTCATATTGGAATCAGAGCGATCTTGAGATTGTGCAGGTATGTGACTGCATCGTTGAAGAAAATCTTAAAGAATTGTTTGACACTATCTACATCAACAAGATGCATCTTCTTTTTTGAAGGTCATACAATAAGAACTCCATAGTTAAACGTGTTTGACTTGAAGCAATTTTGAGATAGATGACCTTATGGAAAGTGTGATGAAAAGCGTGTGAGTAAGGACCAAAACACGCTAAAAACACTTGTGTTGATTTTTAGGGTCAGTCGACAATACTTAATGTCTCCTGATGTTACAAAAGTGATCGCAATCAAACTTCACACACATTATATGAGAATTTCAAGAAGATTTACCTCTAATTAACTACTCCATCCGTCTCACAATATTAGTCGTTTAAGGTTTGTGCACGATTATTAAGAAAATGAGTAGTTGTGTTGATTTCAATGGTAAAATGAGTAGCATTTACCAAAATATCCTTACTAATTGTAGTTAGTGAAGTAGTTAAGTTTGATGAAATTCAATAAATAAGGGTATAATAGTGAAAAAAAATAATAACTGTTGCATTAATATTGTAAAGTGACTATTATTTTGCAAAAAAGAAAAAATGTTAAAAAGACAATAATTGTGAGACGGAGAAAATATCTTTTCAACGTGATTAGTAATGATAGTCATTTCATCTCACCTACATCCGAGTAAAGTAGCCACCTGATACCTGCAAGACAAACCAAAAGTATCAGTTGGAAAACTAAATAATGTGTAACAGAGGAAAATTGAGTATCACAATCCAAACCCACGCATAGTCAATGTTTGTAATTTAACCTAACATATTCCATCTAAAATGCAGCGCACCAATTTAACCTAACAAATTCCCTCTAAAATGCAGCAATCTCTAATATTTCTCCTCACTGATGAGCTTTTCATTCCTATCATGTTATGTCATCGTTTGTATATATCTATTATTTCCGTAGACTTTTTGTTTTTTTGACAAGTTGTTGTATATTTAAGTAATATGTGTCCATCACAAGTTCCATAAAATTATGTCTTCAATTCTTCAATTTGTTTACATATAGAATTATATAGTTTTAAAATCTCAAAAAAATTTCTCAACGATAATGATGCAATCACTTTATATAAAATTATAGGGTCATGTTATATTGTGCCCTTAGGGCACAAGTTAAGGAGTTTAAAATAGAAATTAAAAATAAATTTTATATTGAAAACATAACTTTTGCAACTTTTAAGATATTGAATGCACAAGTTCCAAGAAAAGCTTTCTACATTTGGTTTCTTAACTTATAAATTTAAGTAAAATCGACAAATAAAGTAAAAAGGCCCTTACCATAGATCTAAAATTGAACATTAAAATCAAGCAATAATAGAAAATTGGAATTAATTTATGAGTTTTTTATTGGGAAAACTAATTTAAGACTTTAAAGAAGTACTCTAACATCCGATGAAAGATTTTTTCATAAAAGTTGTTTTAAAAAAATGATGGACATGTACAATGATAGAAGTTAAAATTTTTCCATAAAAGTTGTTTTTAAAAAATTTCATTGATATGTTTTATATTTTAAATTTTTTTGCGAAAGAGTAATTTTCCTTGCATTATCACGTGAAAAAGTCTGATTTTTTTTTTTGGTCAGAAATCTGATTGCTTTTATTATTACTTAAATTTTTTTTCTTTCTAATTTCATGTTAATCTAACCTATGATTAGTATTACATAATGAATGAATCAATTGTTGTGTGGGATACAAATAAAAGTCTAAAATTTTTGGTACATTAACAATGATAGAAGTTAAATCAACCTCATAATCCTCAAAGATGCTAGACAAAAAAAACAAAATTTGTAAAAAGTACGTTTTCGAATTATATAAATGTCGTCATGATATCACTAATCTAATAAATTTCTATCATTTGATAAATTTCGCTACAATTTTTTATTACAATATAACTCATTAGTTTCTATTTTAGTCGGTAGGACTCGTGCGGCGCACGGGTCATCAATCTAGTTTATCCTTTCCTTATTTCTAATCTTTAGGTACAATGCTAACCTAATTTGCTTAACCTAAACCTAAACCTAATGGCGCCACTAATATGTATCAAATGCTTATACACGTGTAGATAAGCTTAGTGTTAGTCAGAGGATCAAATTCAAATCCCTGTAATAAATTATGTGTATTTCCCTAATCACAACCACTACCCATGCAGCTAATGCATTTGACCGTATCAGTTTTCAATGACCAAGTTGTGGGTATATTTCCCATGCACATTAATTTATATGGTTGTGCAACAACAACAACTAATGCCTACAACATTATATATCACACGGCTCAATGCATGTTCACTTCACTGCAGTGGTTTCTATGAATCTAGCCATTTGAGACACTCACTCTCTTCTTTTCACAAGCGGGTCTATTGTGTAGAGTTTAGAAAAAATTGTTGAGAGTGCATTTAACACATCATATTCTAAATCAAAAATTAGTAGAATGAATATAAAACATATTTTGTTGAAGCTTTTTTCTTCTTCAAAAGACGGATATACAAGTATGTCCATAGTATGGATGAATATCATTAATTTGACCCGTCCAAGTATGAAGGTGTAGATTCTTTGAGATACACATGCAATAGTACAACTGCTTAAAGTATGTTGCAGACACTCAACTCCCTCCAGAGCAGCTCAATTCTTTGATTAAGTTACAACCTTTGATTGGGAAACTGTAAATGGTTGAAATTCATAATTTCTTAGACTTTCTTGACTTTCTTTTATTGGAATTTTAGTTTTTCATCTTTTGTTTTAATTGCCTGATCAGATTTTTTACTATATTACTCATAAGACACTTGAATTTTGAGTTCTAATTTTCCTACTTTTCAAGTTTGTGTTATGTTATTATAAGTGATTTGAGGCATGTTAAGATTATTGTTACAAATACCTTCTCTACTAAAATCTTTCGAAGATTGAAGGGGCCAAGGTAAAAGTATGTTCCATGTATGTCTTCTATTGTGATATAATATGGTCTAAATATTGTTTTAAGTTTAGATTTAGAATTTGCCGGTAGCCATTTCATGTAGTCAAATTTAGACTTCATAAATATATTGTATTTATTTTTATGGAAGAAAAATTTAAAATGTACCAGTGTAAATATTCTTATATTATTGTTTTATAAAATTCATTTATATCGTTGTATTATTGAGTTTTGTACTAAACACTTCATCTGTTATTTGAATATTTCATAAAATTGTATTATTTTGCTGGTTTGTAATTGAAAGTGGTCCTTAATTCCGGGTGAAGATCCTCTCCATTTCCTAAATAAATGGAGATTGTCAATTACTATAGTTTTAAAGTAAATATATGATATTAATGTTTTCAATTCTTGAAATATGTGCATTTATATAATATATTTACTTCAAAACTATAGTAATTGACAATCTCCATTTATTTAGAAAATGGAGAGGATCTTCGCCCCTTAATTCCTGTCTTCTCATAATCTAATTATTTCCTTCTTTTTTAAGTTTTTTAGGCACCCCACGTGGAAAGCTTTTTCATGAGATTCTATTAGATTTATTTGCAAAGCTATTTTCAAATTACAAAATTAATTTATCGAAAATTAATTTATTGTGTATAGAATAATAGTTATGCAGACCACCCATTTATTGTTCATGAATAGAAAGTGGCTCATAAAACAATGTAAGAGTTCGATAGTTCTATATTATTTTTGCTGATCTCTCTTAGTGTTTAAAATTAGTTTAAGGAGTTGTCTGAAAATTCTGCTAACAGAAGGCGTTTACATTGATAGTACTTCAAATGTAGTTTTTAAAGAAATTTTCTGCGGTGTATAGGCATGAATTCCTTCAAATATTATCATAACCTCAATGTTTTAAACTGGGTATTTAATTTGTCATTTTGTTTTTACTTGCTACATTTTCGATATATATGACCCGTGCGACAACACGAGTGGAAAGTCTAGTATATGCTAATTCTTCGGGTTCAATGCAGGTTAGGTTTGCGCATTTGACAACACTATCTGCTAGAATCAAAATTCAAAACTTTTTTAAGGATTGCAATCTAACATATGGGAGTAACGGTTAATTTGAAACAGAAACTTTTGCAATCCTTTGATTTTAAAAAAAAAAAAAACGAAACTATTGCAAATTGAGAATAATTTGTTTTATTGCTAAACAGAGTTGTTTTATATTTTGTTATGAAAGTAATTTTTCTTTTCTTTAATATAAAATATGATTGATAGTTGTTATTATTAATAGAGTTAAATATTTTTTGGTTCCTATATAACTGAGACCTTCTAAGTTTAATCATTACTTAATTTTAATAATTTTTTTAGTCTCTATAAAAAAATTATGCACTCAGTTTTAGTCTTTATTAAATCTAAATTTGTTTAATTATGCTTAAACTTTTAAGTTTTTGAACAATTTTTTGCAGAGCGTGTTAAGAACATTACTAAAAGTTCTTTTGCAAAAAATCAACTTAAAATTTGATTTCTACGTCCAAATTTGTTACTTTTTATCTTGAACTTTTGTAGTTTAAAAAAATTCATATTTAATTCATTTCATGTATAAAAATTCTAAAATTAGTAAATAACCCTTCCATAATGTTCTAAACTTGTTTAAAAAAATTATTCTAAAATTTAGCAGGGACTAAAATCACATGTAATTTTTTTTTGTAGAAACTAAAAAAACTATTAAAATTAAGTAAACAATAAACTTAAGGACCTAATTTAATAGACAACAAAAATATATTTTACTCTTATCGGTGTATACCCACGTTTTACACGCATACTTATTTTGAAGGTTGAAAACAACATTCTGTCGGAAACAAAAAAAAAAGGTTGAAATCAACAAGAAAATGTTGTTTTTAATCCCCCGTCCTAAATTTTATGACAATACAAGGTTGAACCCTTCAAAAAAGACAAGTACAAGGTAGAAACTTGAAAGTGACAACAATACATACAATGCAGTTTTTAAAAATACCTCAATCATTATTTCAAAAGAAAAAAAAACCTCAATCATTATTGACATTCATGGCCAATGGCAAAGATGCTTGACCGTGCGGTGCACATGGAATAATTTAACATATCCTGCATGCACACAATATCTGTGGACGATATTTTATTGAAATCTTTGGCTGCAATCACCATGAATTATTGGCAATTTGGCATATGCCTGAGTCGATGTGAGATTTAGAGAAACACATTTTTATGAGTCGATGCGATTGCGTGATTTAGAGAGAAACATATTTTTATGTCTCAAGTCTTTATCACCAAATCAACTTACCGGGTTTCTTTTTTTGGTACAATTCATTGGGGTTCGATTTGATTCTTTATGGTTTTTTTTTGCTATGGAGGAGACGGATTGTCAAGTATCAAAATCCAACCAAAGATAATATAAGTGAAACAAATTTCGAACAATTTCTTTTTACAATATTCAAACAATGAACTTGAACATTGAAGTATTAATAATAAATTAAGATGGAATGATCTAGGCACAACCAACTATTTCCCCAACTCCAATTTCTATTAACATTATATTGATCCGAGTTGAAATTCTGATCTAGGCTAAAAAAATGTTTGTTAATTTTTTTGTCAAAAAATGTTGGTTATTTAATCACCCAACCGTATGCTATGGAGAACACAACGAAAATGTTTGCTATTTAATGACAACGTAGATGTTGTCCATTTTGTGGTTTATTTGTTGGTTGAAAACTCGCAGTTTAGTTTTGAGTAAGAATGCATGTATAGTGTTTGAAGAAAATCTTCAAAAGAAAATGTACCAATTTTTTTTTCTTTCAAAAGAACTAAACATTTTGGAACAATATTTGCCTTCACATTAAAGGTGGCTGCCACATCCCAGTGAGCTTAGCTCAATTGGTAGAAATATTACATATTATATGCATGAGCTGGGGTTCGAACCCCGGGCACTCCACTTGGGAGAATCGAACCTGAAACCTCAAGGAGGAGCACACTCCCAGGTCCCAAGCCATTGCCATCAGGCCAACCCAAGTGGGTTGGCTAGCTGCCACTATTGTTAGCGTCATAATTACCCACAAAATGGCTACTAGACTTGTTCTTAATTTGGACAAATCAAAGATTAGGTTCAGTCAAAATAATCCATTTGAGTTGGATCGGTGGCGTAGGTTAGTTTAATTTTTTAAAAAAAAGGTTTAGTCGAAATTAGCTTGAAAATTTGAAGAAAGCGGCATCTATATATAAAGGGAATAAGAAATTTTGGGTTAGATTTTTCATTATTCTAATTATACAATTAACCAAATTTTTGTATAATTTGTACCTATATCTGTTCTACTCATATCCGCTCAAAAAATCTACTATATATCTATATATGTTACATGATTTTAAAATGTTTTTTTTTTACTTTCAATTATACCCTTAAACAAATTTGTTTATAATGTTATACTACTGATGTCATTCAAAAGAATAAAAATTTATAGAAAAGATAGGTATAATTTTTTACAATTTAAAAGTGAATAATATCTTTATCCATAATTTAAAAGTGAAAAATATCTATATCTATAATTTCAATCAAAATTAAAATATTTTTTATTAAAAAATAATATTAAAAAAAAAACCGACGGATACTGAGTGTCCGTCTAAACTAGGAGCTCGGGCTTTTAGGAGTTGAGCTAACAAATTATCTGATAAAAAAGAGTGATAATTTCTTTTTGGCTCACCAATTACTAGCGCCTTACTTTCATATCTTAAAATCCGGAAGAAAAAAAAATGAGAGGTTTTTGCATGTTTTTTTTTTTTGTGGTGGCTAAGTTTGAACCCCGAACCTTGCCTATAATCATGCATTGACAATAAATTTTTTTTGCATGCTTTTACCTTTTTTTTTTTGACAAAACATGCTTTTACCTCTTAGAAACATAGAAATTGAAAAAATATATATAGGCGGAGGAGATGTGTTGAGGGATAAGAAATTACCAAGAGTTGCATTTTGGTTGTCCAAGATCGACTATGTGGGGGATGTGGATTATTTGGATCGGGCCAACTTATATTAAATGTATATTTACTTTGTTAAAATAATTTAGGTTTAAATATATTTTTGGTCCTTATAAATATATCAACTTTTCATTTTAATTCATCTAAAAATTTATATGGCTTACAGTGTTCTTTTAGAAAGTCTGTATTTTACCTTTGCTCAAAAAAGAAAGTCTGTATTTATCTGTTTTTTTGCGTCCGGACCGTAGTTTATACAATAATTTTTAAATTGTTTATAAGAGTGAGTTGCCTCATGGAAATTATACTTTGCACCTTTACATTTATACTCTCACCCCTGCGTTTTACAAGAATTACCTATTTTTCTTTTGCATATAAACTATTTTTTTTTTGTTGAGAGGATCCTCATGTATTTTTTTTGGGAGGAGGATCCTCGTCTATGAACTTAAACACATCAGTTTTTTTTGTTTGTCTCTCAATTTTTTTGAAACTTTTCTGGTGTGACTTTGAAAACTGAAAATCTCAAACAAATAGCTATGGTTCAGTTTTATTTTTCGGAAAAGTCGTATGAATGTGTACAAAAATCTCTTAAATCATGAAAAGTTTTCAGTTATTAAAAGTCATAAGAAAACTCAAATTTTATTTTTTCGTAGGTCCGCGGATGAATTGTTGGAGTTTTTGTACCATGGTTCTGGTCTGGTCTTACCGGTTCAGTACACGTCTAGGATTACATCTTTGATTTCATTGTGTTCATCCGAGATGAAATTGAATTTAAGATTTTACTAAATACTACTGCAATGGTTTCTCTGCATAACTCTTGTTTGCTATTCCTATTTACTAGTATTTAAGATGTCTCAAAAGTTTTTCTAGTTAATCAATGCAGTATGTTCCGTTTCATCGATCCATATTGATATGCTGGCATTGAGTTGTTAACTCTGAGTCCACTTGAGTCGTACTCGTACTCCATGCAATGTTAAATATCACATGGATGGGGAATAAATTCTTGACATTTCGTGTTGGACTTTAGCTATGCATATATCATTTATAATTGGTCCTTCCATCATATTGATTATGCATTAGCATAGTCTTCATGTTTTTCGATGGTATAGTGTCAACAAAGTGGCACATTCTCTTTTTAAAAATAAATAAACATTGTATACAAGAAAGCTTCAACACATGTTTTCTGGTTTTAGTTTAAAAATGTCTAATGACGAGTTGTCCGAAAAATGTATAAACAAACCGGGAAAGATGGGAAAGGATCAGAGTGGATGAGATTCAAAAGGAAGAAAATGTCACGGGAGAGGATCTCCTTCCCGGGAAGGATTTCTATACTTTTCGGGAAATAATTCACATTCTGGAAATGTTAGTTCTAGTTTTTCAGGAAATTTGATAAATTAGATTTTTTTTGCATATCAACGATGTCAAGTGGGATGAACACATGTTGAATTCGGGAAGGTTGAAAGTGAGGTTTCAAATTGAAGGTGTAAAGAAAGTTAAATAGCAAAAATGGAAAAACTATCATTTTTAGTAATTTGCAGGGGTGAAGATACAAATGTGTGGGTACAAATTAAACTTTTCCTACCTCGGTTATAGTCTTTATATTATCAAACGGGCCAAAAAGCCCAGATTATCAAATGGGCTCAAACACATGTGGTATTAATTTGATTATTACTTTGTAGACCTCCCAGATTGCTCAATCCTCAATAAAGGCTGGTTGGAAGATATATTTTGATGAATTTTTAGTTATTTTTTTTTTATAGGAAGATACATTTCGATTGATTTGTGTTATGGAAGATACATTCCAATAAATTGAGGGGCTTTTGAGCAAACACGAGGAGCCTAAATTCTCTCCATTGAAATTCCTCTCAAATTTCAATCGAGATTGATTGTTTACCCCAAAAATAACTATAAACTTTATTCATATATATTATTTGAATAAACATTCAATGTAGTCCTTAAATTACTACTCTCTTATCAATTTTGATCTTAAACTACTAAAATCATTTAAAAGATCCTTAAACTATACTTATACCATCAATTTAGTCCCTTAATGGAAAACAAAGTGATGGATGATAATATAATTTAGGGACCTTTCAATCGATTTAAGAACCAAATTGGTGGAAGAATGATATTTTATAGACTAAATTGATGATTTATTCCATATTTTCTTTCACACAAAATGTAACTACTATATTATGTATTAAATTATTTTATTTTATTTGAATTTAATCTAAAATTTATTCTTTATTATATTTTTTATTTATTTTTTTGACCAAGTATCTCTATTTATTCTAGTTTTTTTTTGAACAAATGTCTATTTATTCTAGTTATTATGCTTATATAAACTTTTAAAAAGTCTTTAAAATATTTCCTATCATTTAATAATAATACCAATATTTTTCTTTGACTGATATCAAATGAATATTTATATTTTTAAGGAATCAAATGAAATTTATCTATATTAATCTTCTTCTTTTAAATCTACGTATATTAAAAAAAGGAAAAAACTTAGGTACAATTCCTTAGGTGCTTCTCGTATGGTTCTTGATCTCCTTAAATCTGTAATTCTCTCAAAAGTTTGTTATCTCCAAAAAAAAAGTTATATTTTTAGTTAAGAACCATACGAAAAAGCACATAAGGAATCGTCCTTAAAAAAATTAAGTTTATATACTCGTCGGAGATAGCTTAACAAATTCTCCGATTCCGCTCTGTTTCATTTCATCTCTAAATTCAATTCAATCCATTTTAAACGAAACTCCATTTTTAATTTATTATTCGTCAGTTAAATTTGAGGTGAAATTATCCATCCCCATTTTTGACTCACTTGTGTTGTAGCCGAGTTTCAAAAACGGTAGAATCAACACCAACCCAGATGAATTAGAGAGCGAAAAATCGAAGATATTGCTTACCCAATACTAAAGATTCAATTTTTAGTGCATTAACAACAATGGGTTCTGGAGAAATAGCTTCTTCATCTGGAAACACTAACGTTTCTAGCTCAGGTATGTTATTTTCTTTGATTTGATTCATTTCAGTTCTTTTTTTTTTATAATATTATTAATATTAATTTTATTTTCATATAGATTTTGATTTTCTACGTTGAATCTAGTTTTTCTTTCTGTCGCATGAGGTTGTATTACAATGTACAATGTTAAGTTTTGGTTAATATGAGTTGTTGTCTGTTTGAGGATGGATTTTCATGTTAGAATAGCATATAGGTTTGTGTATTTTGATGAAAACATATGGACTTGTTTTTAAGAATTTGTGAAATTATGTGTTTTTACCGTTTCCTTGACGAGGGTTTTCCATATTCCAGTTTTCTGGAGTGATTTGGAAGCGTGGTTTTGTTTTGGAGGGTGCTGTTGGGGCAAGTACGTGATCATGGTTTGTGTAGTATGGGGGTATTTGTCTTGTTGTGGAAAATGATTTTTAAAATGTTGTTGTTTTGAAATGGGGGAGTGTCAATTGAAGAAGGGTTGTTAATCTTGACAACTCGCTGTTTTGAACCATAAAAGAGTGACACTTGAGAGTCATATATGTATCAGCTCACTCTGTTCTTTCTTCTTGGGTTTGAAATGGGGGAGGGTTTTTGTGTGGCATATAGGCATCCATGTTCACCGGTACTCGTACTTCAGCATTTGAAGAACAGGAATCTTCGAGTTAAAATGAATTTAGAAATCTATAGGTTACAAATGGCCACACAGTGTTTAACTAATGTTTGATGAGAAGTATTTTTTATTTTCTGTGATGAAATTTTAAAGTTTTCTATTGATGATAGAATTAATTCAAAGCAAAATAAATAGAAGATCCAATATCGCTAGAGTCTCAGCCTTACCATAATCATCTCTTTTATGAATGCATTCGACAACTAAGGTTAACAAAATTGTTAATCTGTTTTGTCACAAAAAGTTGAGGTGGTTGGGTTGGGATGAGGGCTTATTCTTTCTAGGGAGCTTTTGGTGTCCGAAGACTACATGATTTCGGTCGAAATTACTTATAGGCTAGGTTAGATTTTTATTCTTTTATTGCTTAAATTGTTGGTAATTGCAAGGTAAATGGTTTCTGTGGCGGTACCCCCTAACCTAGATGAAGATCCACTATTGCTAGAGCCTCCACCATAATCACCTCCTTTATGAATGAATTCTACAATTAGTGTTATCAATTTTTTTGATCTGTTTTGCCACAAAGTTGAGGTGGTTGGGTTGGGATGATAGGTTGTCTTGCTAGGGAGCTTTTGGTTCCTAAGGCTCTGTTTTTGGTAGAAAATGTTAAGGCCTTATAACCTAGGTTAGGCTTTCAATTATTTTATTGCTTAAACTGTTGGTAATTGCAAAACTAAGCATCCAAACATCTGCGAAATTACTGCTAGGAAATGGCACAACCTCATTATTAAGCTCGCTGCTTGGGTAAACCTTGGGGTTTATATTTGTCCTGCTAAGTGTGTAGGTGGTCCATGGTCACAATAGAAAACACAGGAGAGGGAGCTCGCAGGAGTTCATGGTTGATATGGTCCTGCCAAATGAAACGATCATAGGAATATATTATATTGACTTCATGATGGTATACGAGAGAATTCTATTAGATTAGATTTGGGTGGGATTCAGAGGGTAGAAAAAGTGGTTCTGGCTAATCAAATCCGATTTCCGAAAATTTATGAACCATGATAATGAGAGAAGAGTGTTCAAGAGAATGTTTTAAATAAAAGCGAGGCTCTTAAAGCCTTTCACCTTTGAAAAAGGGGAAAAGAGACGTGTGTGCTCTTTTAAGTAATGATTGGAAAAACTTACATTTATTGCATCCCATATATGCTGATTAGAAGTTCTCTGTTTTGCAGGGCTTATTGAAAAGCACCAATTGGAGCTAGACAATTTGACACTAACCACACAACCCTTCAAAACACTAAAATTCTTCACATTAGCTATTATTCAATACTTGAAGAAAACAGCAACATATTTGTTGGCCAAAGGTGGATTGCTTATGCTTCTCAGTGTTGTGGTAGGGGCCCTTGGCATAGTGCTGATTACCGTTGAAGGTCCTCATGAAAAGGTATTCTTATTTATTCTACCAGCAACTTAGTATGATAGTTCTGAATCACAAAGAGTTCCATAGTAAACAATTTACTTCTGGTTCCTTTTGGCTATCATACACGAGTACCCTAAAAAATGTCAAATGTGACCTAGTCAAATTTGTAATTGACTGTAGAAAACTTGTTACAAGCTTAAGCCCCACAAGCACTCCTGTGATTGTGCTTTTGAGTTACTAGCTTCATATATTGGGTTTCAGGTAGTGCTTTTGTTTGTTTTGATTAGATACTACTAGGACACTAAAAATATGTGTTCTTTCTGCAGCATTTTGAGGAGCTACTTAAATATTTCCGTTTTGGACTATGGTGGATAACCCTTGGGATTGCATCTTCAATCGGTCTTGGTAAGTAAAAATAGACATGTACGAAAATGACTTACGGTTCCTGTTCTTGTTTTTGTTATTCCTTGTTTGTCATTTCTTACTTAGTAAAACAGTTGGTCTTTAGGCTGCTTGTGTCATTTGGATTTACAGAAAAAACTTGCTTACAGTACAGTGCTTTCATGCTTATGAGCAGTAACCAATTAACCATACTTATTATACCCCCAACATCTTCATTATATAGCTGAATGAGTTTTGATTTTGTGCTTTTATCTATTATCTTTTTCTGTTTTCTTTTTGTTAAATTTTCCCTTTTTCTTTTTTCTTTGGTTTAGGGTCTGGTTTGCATACTTTTGTTCTATACCTGGGTCCCCACATAGCATTCTTTACGATAAAAGCCATGCAGTGTGGCCGAGTTGATTTGAAGAGTGCTCCGTATGATACAATACAGTTAGATAGAGGTCCCACTTGGCTTGATAAGGATTGCTCGCAATTCGGGCCACCGATGTTTCAGTCAGAACATGGTTCACAGATTCCACTAAGCATCATTTTGATTCAAGTTCAGTTGGAAGCTGTTTTATGGGGTATGGGGACAGCTATTGGGGAGCTTCCTCCTTACTTTATATCCAGGGCAGGTATAATGAGCATATTGCATGACATGTATTTATCTAAATTTAACCAAGTCGTTGTCAAATTGATATAAAAATCTGGCTTTATTACGATTGAGAAAAATATGCTTACCATGTGAATTTTCTATTTGTTCTAGCTGGTTTTTATACTTCCATTTCATGTTAATATGATTGTGTTGAAGCACCGTAACTTGTGTCATTTTGTTGGATGTTTTTTAGGCAGAAAAGAAATGTCTCTAGTGTTTTAGGCAACAAAGAAATTTCAGTATTATAGATTAGCCGCTATTCCCGGACCCTGCGTATGCGGGAGCTTTAAGTGCACCGAGTTGCCCTTTTTTTTTTTTATAGATTAGCCGCTATTAAAATTTACCAAAGCTCAACCCAGCTTATAATATATGCCTAATCCAAGTAAATATTTGATGTAAACTTAATGCATCATGTTGTATATTCAAAGCCTGTGCCATTTTACTTATTTTTATGTCATCTCAAATGAATGCATCATGTTGTATATTACTTTTAAATGAATCAAACCGCTGGTCTTGAGACTTTCATATGAAATTTTTAAGTATTTAAGCTTTATTGGTAAATGATCGAGCTATGTAAAATGTGAAGAACTAGGTGGAATGATATTATAATTGCATCCTAATGTTTGAAAGTTGCTGCATACCTAGTCACCATGGTTTTGCTGGAAGCTACAATTTGGAGTTTCAAAACCAACATGTTCTCAACCACCACCCACCCACCATGGTTCCAAACAGTGACTTACACAACTACAATGATATCTCCTTTAGTATGCATATATGCTATGTGATTCATCCTGCATTTGCAATCCATCTTTGTATCCTTCTTCGCTAACCGTGTCTGATTATTATGGCATATAAATATTTCGACCTAATATGTTCTTGTTCACCTTCTTTGCAACAAAAATGTTTGGCTGCAAGTTATGAGTAACATAATTCGTGCAAAAGGCAGAGAACCGCGTACCAATTCGCGAGTACCGAATTCGGGTACTTCAGCATATTGGGTACGCATGAATTCACGTGGAATTTGTAAAAACTGCCGAACCACACGTTCCAAAGAAGGAATAACAATGATTGGTTGAAAAAAAATGTTTGAACAATAAAAAAAATAAAAATAAATGGTGAATTGGGTCAAGACACCGCTAGCTATTTATTTATTAATTGCTACACAAGCTGCGTGTCCTTAAATCTATACAGTTCTCAATCTATTTGCTTGGTTTTATAGGCAGCTTTCTTATATAGTTCTCTTAAATCTTCCGATGTGGGACTTAGCTTTTTCTCTCATTCAACTGCTTTGTGCGTTTATGCTATTAGCTGCCTGTCAACTTTGATGCTTTGATGTTCTTTTCTTTCTTTTGAATGTGTGGATCATTTTTAACATTGGTATTGCGAAGTACCGAAGCTCTATACTCCTATACGTACCGAATTCTTCACATGTCGCGTACCGCAAACCCGTACCCGTACCGCGTACCAACGCGAATGCGAACTATGTGACTACTCAAATTTTATGTAGTTATTTTTAGTTTTAAAATTTCAATACTTCCCTTTTGATAAAGGGTTTGTCTCTTCTAAAACAAGGGCTGCACGGTAAAATGTAGGGCTATAGCCGTTAGTCGAAACATCAATGGTTGAGGTCCTAATTAAGTACATTCTATCGATGTGTTAAAATCTCAACCACTAGTTTTTAAATCAACTGTTAAAACCTGCATTCTTTCCTCTGAATGGCACTTCTCACTTAAGACGCGAATATTTTTTATGATGTGCTTTGTGAAGTTTATCATTCTACTTTTTTATTTTTTTGGGGTCTATTTTGTCCGGTGTACCGGGGTGATTGGTTAATTTATTTTTCAATAATTTGGTTAATTACTTTAGGATCTGGTCCATACATGATTCTAATAAAATCATTTGTGTAGCACGCTTGTCTGGGAGCAAATTGGATGCAATGGAAGAGTTGGATACTGAAAATGAAGGAATCATCACAACCTACTTAAATCGCATCAAGCGTTGGTTCTTATCACATTGTCATCATTTGAATTTCCTTACCATTTTGGCGCTTGCTTCGGTTAGTAGTGCCTTTCTTCTTTAGTAATATGATAACTTTTCTTCATTAAATTCATAGATAACAATTTCTTTTGTAGCTAAAATTTCTTGAAATATTACTACGGTGCCATTTAAATTTAAGCTTGTACTGTCTATTCTCAATACAGTATAAAATTTGTGATTAAGAAAACAAAGTGGTGATTCCTTTGTTCAAGGCACATCTTTACTTGAATTTACTAAAACAGCTTTTCTTGTTAACCAAAACCACTACATTTTTATATGCTTCATGAACATTCAAACTGCCATTAACTGAATTTGCACTTCAGGTGCCAAATCCTCTGTTTGACCTTGCTGGTATCATGTGTGGACAATTTGGCGTTCCATTTTGGAAATTCTTTCTTGCAACTTTCATTGGAAAGGCTCTTATTAAAACTCACATACAGGTTTGTATAAGTTTAAACTCATCTTATTCCTCCCCTACCAACTAATTTAGTTTTCTGGATCCCTTGCTTTGATTTTCTTTGTAATGCTGAGGTTGCTAAATGATAGCAACAACAATAAAATGTTATAACATATTATCTTGTGGAAAGAAGAGGGAGCAATAAAGGGAACAAACTCTGAAATGGATCTCCTGTTAATATTTATATAAATAATGTGTCAAGTAGGAAATTTAGATGAAGATTTGAAAAGCGTAATAGTATGCAAAATGTCTGTTAAATTATGTGTTTATAGTCCTTGGAAACTGGCGAGGACTTAAAAAAAAACATTTTTGTTGAATATAAGACTAGATTAGAGTAATATTTAAATAGGTATAGTTACTACTTTTTTTAACAAAGTATATCATAGTCTTAGGACCAAAAACATGTTCAACTCAGCATACTTGTAATCGATATATGAAATATGCTTGTCTTTTGATTAACCCTGTATGTTATATTCTTGGTGCAGACGGTGTTTATCATCTCAGTTTGCAATAACCAGCTTCTTAACTGGATAGAGAATGAGTTTATCTGGGTTCTTGGTCATATACCTGGTTTTGCTTCTATCTTGCCTAGTGTGATTGCTAATCTCCATGCAGTTAAAGATAAGTATCTGAAAGCACCTCATCAAGTTTCCCCAAAAATAAAGGTAACCATCAACTACAACATAACATGTTTATCAATGTTTCTAATCTAATTTGAATGTTGAATTGCTTGTATAATTGAGTATGGCCCTCATAGTCTTATTCTAATCTTTAGCACATTTCTCCTAAAATTATTCATCTATCATCCATTATCAGGGGACAAAATGGGATTTCTCAATTGCTTCAATCTGGAACACTGTGGTGTGGCTTATGCTTATGAATTTCTTTGTGAAGATTGTGAATTCAACTGCTCAGAGTTATTTGAAGAAACAACAGGAGATAGAACTAGCTGCATCAAACATTTCTACCTCAACTAATTAGTTGTCCTTATAAAATGCTCATGTTCTGCTTGTATTGCTCTCTTTTTTAGCTGCTCTTGCAAGCAGAAATATTTATTGGTATTGTTATAAATATTCCTGAAGGTCCCTTTCAAATTGGTTAAGTAGAATCAGAGGTCTCATAAGAGCTTCTATAGGCATTAATATACAAACGCAATAGGTAGCATAAGTTATGACATTCATTTTAAGTAACTATTGTTTGGGATGGCTTTCAGATTTTAACCATTTATTCGCTACTATAGTGGGTTTATTCCAGTACTGTACTACTATTCTTTTTGGAATAGTAAATACTATGGTTAAGATTAAATACAGCAAGAATTTATTGAAAATTATAATTTTTAAGTTAATCACAGTATCTAATAATGTAATTTTCAATGAACTTGGTATTTTTCTAGCAAAATCTGAGAAATCATGTGAGCCATTTTCACTATTTTTAGCCTTAGATAATGTACAAGTGTAACTTTTTATATTTCGGTTTTTACCTTTTCACAATTGTGTGATTTTGGTCCATAAATTTAAAATGAGCTATTTCGATCCCTCTACTTTACTTCATTTTTGCATTTACTAGTCTTCCATGCACATTTGACCAATTTTGGCCAAAAAAAAGATGATGTGTCATTTCCATGTGTTTGCCAACGTGGAAATTAAAATATTTAAAAAGAAGGAAGAGGAAATCACTTTGACAACTCACCCAATCCGTCTTCTTCCTCCTTCCATCATAGATCAAACCTTCATTCTTTTTCATTTTCACACTCATCTTTACTCAAATGCTTTTGCAAGTGGTCGCACATGTGGTTTTGCTTTTCGGTTAACCTCTTATACTCATGTGAGATAACTAAACACACATGGGGATTAATAAATGCAAAAAAGGGCAAAGTTGATGGATTGAAATTGTGAGGGTCAAAATTGTACAATTGTAAGATTTAAGGGTCAAAAGTGTAATTAAGCTAAATGAAAAATGAGTGAAGACATAATATTATCTCTTTATTTTACGAGAATTGATTTCAAATATTAAATCTATTACAAAATAACTTTATCGACTTCTCGGGATACCTTCAGAAAATTATGATTCTTCTCATTTCATAACCTTATAGATTTAGTTTTGAGAGTTTAATTTCTACATATGGTTAGCATACAATATTTGAGTTAGATCCGTTAACACAAATCATATCCGTCTAAATTTTTAATCAAGTGGATAACATCCATATACTGAGTGGACTCCCCTTGCACTCACGTGTTGTAGGTTTTTCTTTTATCGTTGCTAGTGATTACGCTTCTCGGTTTACCTCTCTCTTTGGCGGCAGATCAAATTTAACTTCTATCCCAACAAAATCTTATAGGAATTATGATCGTTCCTTTCTCCCTTTTAATATCAATTTGCATTCTAAGTTGAAAGGGGAAGCTAATTGAAGAGAGTATGAGGTAAACAATTACCCTTTCTTTGGACAAATAAAAAAACCATGTCTAATGTATGAATTTTTAAGTTCATGGCAGAAAATTCTGTGTTTATCTTCATTTTTGAAGATGCCACTAACATAAATTGAGGATAAAAACAAAGAGTTCACTTCATTAGGGATGTCTGAAGAAAGACTAATCGAGTTATTTTAATATATAATTACGAGTCTTTGTATTAAACAAAATAGATGATTGATCTGATGTTAAATTAAAGTTTGATATCTGATGTCAATTGATTTTAACTCGTATTTTATACTCGTGTCCAATAATAAGGCAACAACATATTTTTACAACGAACCATTAAATGTATTTGTAACATACTTTTACAATGACAACATCATATGTAACTTAAATCCTAAGTTTGATTAGAATTTTATTTTCTATCCTTTTCATATTTAATAGATGTACATGTCTTCTTTGACTTATATTACATAGTTTGAAATTTCATTTAAATGTTAGGCAGCTCACAAGATAACTTTCCTCCGGCGTTGTGTCTCCCATAAATTTTGGGATATTTGTTTTCTTCATAACAAGAGTAATATAGAAGGAAAAAAAAAAAAGAGTAATATTGTATGATGAGGGGTTATGAAGTCCAAAGTCCTCCCTTTATAAATACTATTGTTAGACTATCAGAACACTGGGCTCCACTTTACCGAAAAAACATTTTTTGTATAATATTTTACCGACAAACATTATAATAATGCTCCTTTATTATAATAGTCATAACAATGCAAGCAACTGCCTTATATGTATAATTTAAATCCTCTAAAGAAAAAGTATAACTTAAATATTTCAATATAATTATGGGTCTGGCTAACCATTGCCCTGAGGGTAATGGTTAAGGAAGTCAAAAGTAGCATGTTTGCATTGGTTTCAATAACATTTTGACTTTTAAAAAGTTAAATTTATCATTTTTCAATACTATATTTCTATTTTTATCCCCTTATCCAATGCCCCAAGAACAATAATTAGCATTTTGCTATAATTATTGATCTCCACGATTAAATAATCAGAGGTACTCTTTATAAAAGAAAATTAAATAATTGGATGTAGTCCAAGTCAGCTAAGCATACCAAACTCTTGCCCATGTGATTCGGATAGAAATACATATAATTAGGGGTGTAAGCGGTTCAGACTAAACCAACGAAATCGATAGTCCAAACCGGACCAAATCGAAAAAATATCCAACCATGTTTGGTTCGGTTTGAAACCGATCCGAACCAATTGAAACCGATCTAGTTTGGTTTGGTTCATGGTTTTTCATTTTGAGATTCGTGAAACCGATGAACCAATCCAATGATAACCACACTCCTTATTTTACTAATATTATCCTACATCACACAAACTTATGGTTAGACTCAAAATTAAAGTCCAACATAAAATACTAAATACTTTTTAATCCATTCACTTTCTCTCATCTTGGATTTAGTTTGGATGTTTTTATTTAATTTCATGGAGACCAAAATTTCAGGATGTTTTAATTTCAGTTTGCATGGATTTGTTATTTTGACTATGTTTTAATTTTGGGATGTTCTTTTTGAAATTTTTATGTTTGTTGATGAATGATGCATGTATGGATCATGGATGATTGAAATACTTGAATATGATGAAGTTGTTTTTAAAGAATGGTTGATGAATGAATCTTGGATCATATGTTTGAAATATTGAGTAAGGTTATTTATAAAAAGTTGTTTGAAAAATAGAGAATATGAAAAAACAAAATATGAAAAACAATTATACAGAGTTGTATGAAATATTTTATGAGAATATGAATTTTTTTTAATTGTATTATTTAACAAACCGATCAACCGAACCAATCCAAACCGAATAGTTTGGTTCAGTTTCTTTTTTGAAAAACAGTGGAAACCTAGCCAAACCGAACCGATGAAGGTTTTAGCAGTTAACTGTCGAGGGGCAATTTCGTCTTTTACATGTGTTTCTCAGCCTTATGATATGTGTGAACATCAATTTTCATAAATATGGGTTAATAGTGCTTTACCCCTCCGTAATATAGATCATTTTCGGTTTTACCTCTTGTAAAAAAAAAAAAAAAATTGGATTTCGTCCTTGTAATTTGAAGATTTTTGGTTTTGGACCTTCATGGATTTTGGCTCTACAAAATTGAAGATATGGTAGGGGGTAAATCGAAATTTGCTCAAATTAACGGTGGGTAAACCGAAATTTGCTCAAATTATAGGGGGTGAAATTTTCCATGAAGGTCCAAAACCAAAAAATCTTCAAATTACAAGGATGAAATTCAAAAAAAATATTTTACAGAGGAAAAACCGAAAATGACATATATATATTACAGAGGGTAAAGTACTATAACTCTATTAAATAATTGGATAATGAGTACATATTCACTCAATAAAATTCAACCATTTTTTATTTGCAGAGTGTATACTATAATACTAGAAATCGTAAAACAAATCTTTTTTTTTTTTATGCAAAAAATACAAAATCTTAGAAACCGTATTTTAATTAATGTCCAACACTTTGTTTTTACATGTAATGCTGGGGTCCTTATAGAATTTTTAAAAATAAGCTGGTGGAGATAACAAGAACCCGGAAAAATATTATACTACTATCATTTTTTAGAGACAAAATAAAAATATTATCTTGAGTCTGTTGAAAGATTTTGAAACATCACGTACTTCTTCATGACCGTGTTCAATTGGGACGATGTCCAATTATTAAAGCAACAAACTTAAGGCTCTCCATTAATTAAATCACAACTACTCCTGTTATTTAAAAATACACGTGGCACCACCAATTCTGCTTTTGATTTATTGAGTTGAGTCGGTTGGAATATATTTTGCAATTGAAAGGAGGCTTTTTACTCGAGCAAAATACTAGTGCAAGTGTTGAGAGTCTCGGGAGTGCTGTGAGCGGTAATAGTTTAAACGTTTAGGATTTGTCAAGAGAGGCGCACTCTTATTCAAAAGATTAAAAGAATAGATCTTCTCTCTTATATATCAAAGTTTTCTTTATTTTTAATCGTGTGAGACATGATTATTTACACTAGATTTTCAACAATCTTTCTCTTAAGTGTGACTCACCCACATCACTAGGATGATCCACACTAAGATCCTACTCACACTCTCCCATCGAGTTTAATCAGGACTCGGACGCCATTTTGTTGGAGTGTTGGGAGCGGTAATAAGTCAAACTTCTAGGATCCGCTAAGAGAGAGACCACACTCTTACCGAAAATTGAATTTATTGATCTCCTCTCTTATGTATCCAACGTTTCCTCCATTTCTAGTCGACATTTAATTTCCAACAACTAATATATCACTAATGCAATTCCAAACTTTTGAAAATAAGAGAGGGTTTGTGGGTGTCGAGTTCCCACGTGCAACACACACACTATTGTAAGTAACATCATTAAGAATAAGTGGAGTTATTAGTGGCAAGATCCAAGATCTATTGTCTATCCACAGGACCTATGCAGAATATTAATGTTTCTTTAATTAAAGGCAAATATTATACTACTACTATGTACCGTGTAGGTTTTATCTTAATATATGTGTTTACTACAATATTAGCCCGATAATTAGCCTAGTGGGGTACTGGGGTTAAGGCTTAACAGTTTGCAACTAGTAGTTTATTAGCATCGACGTAGGGTGTCCCTAACATGCTCTCATAGGATGAAACCATTACAAAATATTAACGGACATAACCTAGGCTCGTGTAGTTCACCAAACATTGTATTTATTTTTCTGTTTTACAGTGGAAACAAAATATGGACACAAGAGTGACAATCTAGAAATTTTAACTTATGGGGTCAAGACTATTTATCATAAATATTTATGCAAAAACATATATGAATCATCGGTGGTAAAATGACAGCTTCGTTATAATTAAGTAAAATAATTTGAAGAATATAAATTTATTGAATGTTGTAAGATATATTTATTTTGAACACTATCGATATATCACTTTTTATGTATGTGACGAGACAATCATAATTAAAAGTCCACCTTTCATATGGTAGCGCATTTGATTATTCACAAATTCATAGGTCTATAAACTTCATTTCAACCATGGACATGCTTTAAAAAACTGATCACTAGAAGAATAAACATCAATGATATGATTTTTAAGTTGTTTGTCAAGCCACATAAACTCTACATAAGAAAGCTTTTAAGAATAAAACTGAGTCAATCCAAATATTCAATCGATTTCTCATTGTCAATAAGCCACTCTATTTTTTTTTTTTTGACGTTATAAGTCACTCTTTATTGCTCCTTCGAATGATGTTTTTAAAAACAGAATCAAAATAATCCCATTTGTATTTTATTTTTTTTATATTATAAGTGTAGTGTGCAGAGAAGTTTTTTTTTTTTAAGGAATGTGCAGAGAAGTTAATTCTTTTCCCCATTTGGCGCCCAATAACCTCTTTATTTTTATCATTTGAAGCACCACTTCTATTACTCCCGCTCTAACATATATACATTAGCAATACTTTAACATTAATATTTGTTTGTAAAAGTTTCCATCAAAAACCAAAACCCCTCAAGAGAAACAACAAAGCAAGAGCTCAACCCAATATTGTAAGGGAATTTTGGAGTGAAAAAGCAAAGCACTTGGTACATTGAGGAGATGATGATGTTTTCTCTTAACCACAAAATTTTGTTGAGACTTATAAGGAAAAAATAGTTGAGTATATACAACATTCACATAACTCGGTGAACCTGATTTTCCCTTCTTGTAACCAAAAGGATATTCATGAAACTTCAAGCACATGTCCTTGATGTATCCAAAAATACCACAATGAGTGCAAAGAGGATTATCTTTCTAACTTTTGGATTGTGGAACTAGCGAATTCTTGACATGCAACAGTAACAATATTGATAGTTCGTTATTTTTATTCTTGGATCACAAAAGAAAAATGTGGCTAATGGAAGGAAAGAGCTCCATAAGTAGTATCTGGCTACAAATTTGACTAAAATCCTCATTTAGGCCGAGCAAAAAAAAGGTAAGTTTATGCTCACAATTAATATGATCAACCAGAGTCATCACACTCACGATGATTAATCAAACAACTTGGCCAATTCCTTCTAAATGCCCTTGACCTTGGAGTAATAAGAGCCAACAAAGAGAGAGATCCTTAAGTGCATTTAATGAAGTCCTTTCATAATTAAAATAAGGCAATGTTAATTTGTGCCCTCAAGGGCACATGTTAAGAAACGTATTAAAGAAATATACACATAAAAAGTTGTACATTCAACTTCTTAAAAGTTAATATATTATGTTTTTCAATGCAAAGTTATCATTTTTAGGTTGCTTAACATGTGCCCTTATAACATAAGTTAACATGACCCTTAAAATAATTATGGGCCATTGTTACGAAGGAACCACTCTTGTAAATCACCGAGGAAGGAATACAAGAAAATGGAAAAGAATTTGCAAGAAAAATTGGCGAAATTATCATTTTACTTTGATCTTTCGATACAATATTAAATTTTTATATTAGTCATATCTCATCCTTACAAAATTGACTTGTAAGGTGAGGATTACCCCCACTTACAATCATATATCTCGGCCATCTCTCATCAAATGGAAGACTCTTAACGTATAGGGTTCAACATCAACTTTTCATCATATATGAGACTATATTAATTAATAGTATTAGTATTAATACTAGCAATATATTCCCCTCCAATGTGAGTCAATTCATTCTTATGAATATGCTTTCCCTCAATGAGGATCTGATACCAAAGTTGGATCATGAAGGAAGTCCAAAGATCATCGCATTGAACTTTGAACAATCACATAAGGGATCACCCCAATTTATGGACTTTACAAATTAATTCACCAATGTAGAATTATTAGTAGCAGTCGTATACTTGGCTAATCAATCAACACAAACGTATGATTCACGTAAGAAATGAATTAAGACTAGCTAGGTCCCAAATGCGGTTACAGATAACTCTAATGTGATCAATAATTGGAACACTATAAAGTTGATTGTGAAGAATACCATCTTTCCCCATCAACAAAGCCATTTGAGATTGAGAATAAGATTCACAAATCACTTTCAATGGATACGAGTTAAAATATTCTTTACTTAGTATATGGATGAAATACTACGATTAATTGAAAAGTTAAAATATATTAAAATAATGTTAAGTAAAAATAACATAATTCTTATTAAATCTACTATTGTTTGAGAGTGTTATTGTAATGATAGTTTTTTTTTTCTTTTGCCCCCTCCATATAAATATAAATAGGAGAGAGAGTGATGATGTTGCATCAAAATGATAATGTACATGTGAGCTGGGATGGAAGTGATGATGAGAAAGAAACAAACAACTCTGCTTTCTTTTTCTCCTCTACCTGTGATTGTAATGCAGTGCAGTGGAAACACCGTGTTTTCTGCTTCTTCTGCTGCACAGTACTATCTCAGTTCTCTACCTATTTAATGGCTTCTGTATTTTTGGTGCTAAATGAGAGAGTAACCAGTAACCACTGGCAAACACTTCAAATTGGGAACATGATGATGATTTTTTCTGAATGAAGGGAGAAAAAAGGGTCAGAATCTAGTGGGTGGGGGTCTAGATTTCAAACAGTTTATTCAAGTTATGTTTCCAACCAGACAAGACCAGTTTCTTGGTACCATTTGTTACAGAAACCAAACCAGAAGAATACAAACTTAGGAGTACTAGTTTCATTTCAGCTAAAGGTTTTACTCCCAGAATAGTAATATTACTATAATTGATTGGTGATCTCAACTTTCAGATATCTCTATGTGTTGTGTTCTTCTGCCACGACTCTTCAAGAAAAACTGTTTTCGTTCCCCTTTTTTTTTATGCCTATTTTAAGCTCAAATTCAAGTTTAAGTTTCTTTTCTTTTTGGTTACATAAAGTAGACGAGTTGGGCTTCGAGCTTTCATCAGAGTCAATGTAGACCTCAACGGAAGTTAAACCATGATCTTATAATTTTATGGATGAGTCAACTCTTTATCAGCCGAGTCAATCTTCGCTAACGTTCAAGTTTTAAGTTTTGAAAATAAGCAGTGAAAAAAATTGGAGTCGCAACAACTGCAGTGAATTACTCTCTTATTTTTTGGCAGTGCAGAAAATTTCATACAAGTTGTCCATAGTCCATTGGTTCAAATATTTCAATTAATTGACTCATCGATTGATTCATTTACTTAATATCTTTTCAACAGTGGAAATTAACCACTGGTTCTTCCAATAAGGGAAGGGTCCCCCAATTCTTTAGTACTAGTCTTCTTTTGTGATGACCGTTCTTCTTTGATTGTTTGGCCCAACTTAGTGTTTCTCTAAAGGGAGTGTACTGTCTTTTTTTTTCATAACACGCAAAGTTGAATGTACTATGATTGATAGAGAACAATATCGAAAATGACTTGAAAACAAAGCAGAAAAACAGAAAATAATTTACAGCACATTTGTTTTTATTCTTATTTTATAAAATATCATTTTTATGTTATTTTTTAAATTTGTAAGGTATCTACTATATATTTTTTTATTAGTTTGAGTCAAGAAACTATCAAAGTAATTTATGATGAAACAAACTAATACAATAATTAATTAAACTCTACCTGCTTGAATTGAATAAAAGATCGTTCATTTTTTATTTTACTCTAATTATCTCTCTCCCTTTCCTTGTGGTCAACCACAATTTAGATATTATTGAATTCAAAACAATTTATGGCACTACTATATGAAATCTTAACGAGAGGTTGCTAGATATTGTTCTCAGTTACAGTCATTATTATCTTTCTATTCTATTAATAAAAGCCAATATGGTCCCAACTATTAATTGATTTATTAAGGGAAGAGCCCACCACCATTTTCTACCCATTCCCTTTTTTTTTCCTCAATTTGTTATACAATGAATTTCAAAAGTCCAACTCACATGATTAGTTATTGAGATACTTTTTTAATTTCCTTCGTGGTGAGATTTTTCTGTGTCTCACTCACATAGTGACTAAAGAGCCTGCTTGTTCCACTTTCTCAAGTAATCAAAAAACAAATACTAATGTATATTTATTTATCGGTATACCGTATATGGATTCATCTCCCTTTCAAATCTTTTCCTTTTCAAACATAGTTGGCAGAGCTTTAGTCCATTATTTTTTTTATAACTTATCCTTTTGATTATTAATTAAATAAATAAATAACTTTTGAAGCTACACTAGTGTGTCTTATGGAAACCATGGCTGCTACGTGGATTTACGGTTTACCTTACAGCTTATAAATGCGTGGCCCTACACCCATTAGGCCTCACTACTACTTTATATATGCCGTGAGGTGTTACCCACATACATGCACGATCATTCTTAATCGTTTCACATGTGCTATCTGGCTGCTTCGTATAGTTTTAGTGTTTTTATGGAGCACTACTATTTTTACAAGGAATTTTACAAGAAAGATAACAACAATACATGAAAATATGATTCTTGACCAACCAAATTATGACTTGCCATGCATAGGAAAGTGTGTAACTGTTATTTATAAAGTTTTGATTCCTTCCACATAACATTATCGCATGAGGAATGCTTGTTCTCGCGAAAACAATTCACGCGAAGTCATCCCAAGCAGTTGTACTAATTCTGTAGCAAAAACTCACTTTTCTATCCCACCATTAGTTTTTTCCGCCAAACAATAATCTAACGTGGTAAATACTTCGGGACAATTTCGTTAAGTTATAAATCGCGAGATATAGTACTTTTTTTTTTGACAAAAACAAAATGATATTCATTCATTCAAATCGAGAGATTACATCATTCAACACCGCTAAAAACGTAAAGGATGAATTTGCAAACAAACTTACAGCATTCAAGTTGATAGCATATAACGGCATAATGCCTATAAAGATATATGATAAAATTAAAGTGATTGGAATATCCAAGGTCTCCGGATTTACAATGTTGACGTCCAAATCTTTGATTGAATAATCGATCTTTCAATATGAATCAAATGAACACTACATGAAGACGGGAAATCAAACAACGCCGCACAAAACGACAAACAACAAACCACCACACTTAGATGATAAAATCACAAAGAAAAAACCTAGATCTATGTGAAAATCAGTTATTTAGATTGAAATAGAGAGAAAAAGATGAAGAGGGGTGATTTCAGGTCAAGAACTGACCCAAAACCACCCCTCAATGAAGAAACTGTAAGAGAAAACCTAGAGAGAAAACTAGAGTCGGTTTGTTAAAGAGGAAGAGATTACGAGATATAGCACTTTTGTTATTGCATTTCTTGCATCACTCATCCGTAACAATAAACAATTTCTTTTGGTACAATAGAGGGCAAAATCCAAGAAACAAAATAACAAAATAAAACTAATATTCTTAGGTAATCAATCTCCAGATACATCATCGAATACAATGAGATCAATGTTGGGTGTGATCATGATTACAGTTTTCAACCTATATTTGCAACAAACTTTTGGATAACCCAAGTAGGGTTGGTTGCTCCAGTGAACTCTTCCTCTAAAATAGACTTGTTTCGCCAAGTCAACAAGTGCGGACCAGTGATTATAGAATTTGTTTGTCATTCCATCCTAGATCTCCGTACGTGTCTGTGTCAAGTATTTGTGCATTTTTTCTTTATCATAAATGTAAAATATAATATATTGAATTGAGAGTGATGGAAGTAACATTAATTAGAGTTATAATTGAAGAGAGAGAAAAAAGTAATTAATATTGTATTGAAAAATGAAATAGGTCAATATTCTTACGACAATATTTTTTATAAATGGTTCAATTATTATGGGACACAGTATTTAAGAGATTTTTCACTTAAAAGAAACTTTTGTGTGTTGAAAATTCCAAATAAAAATATTTGGCACACACACAAAAATTAATAAGATATGCTCTATTTGTGTTTGTGTGTGTGATTGCAAGTATTCTTTTCAGGTAAATTGTATTACTCTCATTTTTACTGCGCAAGGAGAGTTTCATGAATCCAACTTAAAGTGGTGTAAGGTCCTACATATGATTGGGCAATCCTTCCCTTTGAGTCGTAGTTTTAAAGTGGAGTTAGGTTTAATTTGTATCAGTGGTATAAGAGTTTAGTTTGATCCCCGAGTGTTAGAACTAAATGGGAAGAGTGAACCCTATAAACAAAGGTAAGAATGAACCATCAGGATGTGGACGATGGTTGTCTGGGGGCAGATTTGTTACCAATTTCCATGCGGTAATAGTGCTTCATGATTTCAACTTTAAGTCCCACATCAGACGTGAACCTGGTTTGAGGAATTACATAGGATAGGAGAATCCTCCCTTTTGAGTCATGGTTTTTGAGGTGAAGTTAGTTTCAATCAATGTCAATAGATATCAGATTCAGGTTTGATCCACGAGCACCGAAATTGAACGGGAAGAATTCACCCTATAAAAAAGGGGAAGGATGAATTTGCAGGACCTTAGTTGTTCAGAGGATGATCTGTTACCGCAAGGAGGGCTTCATGAATTTAGAGTCACACATCAAGCATCACGAACCTTGTGTGAGGGCTTATTGGATTGGATAATCCTTTCCATTGTGCCGTGCCGTGCCATAGTTTTGAGTTGGTCAATATATTATATGTAGTATGTATTATGTAATAATATGTAATGTAACATAAAATGTAAATTAACATTTTTTGCTTCATTAAAATTCGTTAAAAATACTGAGAACCAAACAACAATAGCATCATTAATACTTTCCTCTCTTTTCCCTCTCTTCATCCAAGAATTTAATATTCCCTTCGTCCCATATTATGTAACCTAGTTGACTTTGTCACGTATGTCAATGCACAATTTTGAACTTAAATATTTTTGATAATCTATTAGAAAGAATTATGAAAATTTGATATTTAGAAAATATTCGTCGAGACGAATCCAACATCTTAAATGCTATATTTTATCTTTATACATTAGTAGAAAAATAGAATCAAAACACGTTATATGAATAGTACTTATTTTAAAATTGGGTCATTTAAAACGGGACAGAGGGAGTATTAATTTTGTTTATTGTTTAAACTGAACCGATTCTAAATTCTGCCACCTAATAGGGTTGAATAAATTCTTTTTCATGAACTTATCTCAATTTTTCCAAATAATAATTACACTTTCAGTATTTCACAAGTAAAACTTGAATGGTAAAAAAATTCAAAGACATTAAATATGCTCAGACGTGAATTTAAACTTGTAATTTTCTACTTCTCAACAGGGCCGGCCCTGATCAATTGCAACAAGGCCCTTGGCACAGATCCTCACATTTAGAGGAGCTTCAAAATTAAAAAACAAAAAAAAAAAACTTGTATTTACAGACAAAATTCGTCACTAAATATCATTTTTTCGTAGGTTATAAATAGTTTTGGATTATTTTCAATTTTTTTCAATGAATGTTGTCAAGTCTATAACCGGGCCTCCGGATTGTCGGGAACGGCCATGCTTCTCAACAGTCAACACTATGTTAATAAATTTTGCCACTACACTCTTCAAAAGAAAAAACAGTACTCCTAGTATAGATTATCCAACAGTGAGACAAAAAAAAAAAAGGCAATACAAATAAGTTTTGAGTTTTCAAAATGTGTTCAGAAAAGAAGGAAAAAAAAGTCCAAGTAGCTTGACTATTTGGTATCACTGATCAAAGGGTAAGCTACACTGTTTATGCTTCCCAACTAAAAATATTAATAGTTTTTTTGACACAACTTAAAATATTAATAAAACATACTTTTAGGGGATATTGGGGTGGTGGGGTTAGGGAGGTGCTAGAAGTCATAGTTGATTTTAGGTATGGTGAACTTTTTTTTTCGTTGGATTAAGGTGTGGCGACCTTGAGTCTTAGTCTTATCTTTCAGCATTCACAAGTTGGTAATGGTAATGGGGGGTATGGTGACTTTGCTTATTCCATTAATTTGGGGGTCCCTCCCCCAATAAGAAAAAGGACACAATATTGTCTTTTTCGGTTTATCAATAGGGAACCAACTGAAGATCTCTATGCTTTATCTTTGGCCCCTCATAAAAGAAACAGATAAGTGAATGTGAATGTATGAAACTGAATAAAAGCTTGCAATCTCAAATTCCCCTTCTTCTTTTTTTTTTTTTTAAACTATCCTGCAATTTCA
>Ga0228710_1002244_pt1 | contig 30254 bp, 20 predicted proteins | sample MedpolnodulmetaG_FD_177995 | JGI IMG/M metagenome (GOLD analysis project Ga0228710, IMG submission 177995) | Root nodule microbial communities from Medicago polymorpha collected in Santa Monica, California, United States - pink nodules | ecosystem: Host-associated > Plants > Roots > Nodule...
ATTGGAGATGTTGAAAATTCCAAACCACCTCCTTTTCTCATGTTTTCCGGCCACCATGTGCTTCCAATGAAAAAACTAAAACCATCATCTCATCCCTTGTAATGTCTGCAACAAAAGCCCTATGTTTATTTCGAAATCTAAGCAACTTTGTAGGAGGCACTGCGCCAGAGTTCACCGCCGCGTCGGAAAAGTGGTTCTTGGCCTTCTATATTCTAAACGAATGGGTATAAAGAAAGACATACATATGGCCTTCATTCAACAAAATTTCCAGAAAATAACATAAACAAATTCAGCTTCATTCCCCAATTCAGCTTCAGATTCAGAAACTCCCTTTACTTCTTTCCCCAATTTTACCACCAGTACTAGAGAAGACCCAAGTCTTAAATATAAAGCAGTGGAAACCATGTCATTTCATGAATTTAGACCTCAAATTTCTTATGTCACGAAACTCACATTGGAGGGAAGAACTGATGTCAGTGGTAGGTGTTTTCATGGTGAAAGAATTCACGTTCAATCTAAATATTTTTGTTTTGTCTTTTTTTATATTTTTCTCTGCTGACAACCACAATTTCTTCATATTATCCATGGCAATTTTGAGTCTCCAATACATCTCCAAATTCTGTGTTTCATTGTGTCACCTGAATATTAAAGGATGTATTTGTGTCACTAATATTGGCATATAAAATCTCATACACAAATGTAACAAAATTTTACGTTTGATTTTGCAGATTTGGTTTTAAACTTTTAATCCTTTTTTTATGTTTCTATTGTATTAATTTGTGCAGAATTGATGATGTTGTTGTTGTTGTGTAATTAATTTGTGCAGAATTGTGTAGATTTATGTTGTTGTTTGCCTCTTTCTGAATTCTTTAATTCATAAGAAAAAAATCTGTTTTTTTTATGGGTTTATGAGTTTGAATGTGTTTTTGAAGAGATTGAGTGATTTGGGTGTTGTTGTTGTTTGGTTTTTTTTCTTATGGATTTTCTATGAAGATGAAGTTGGTATGAAGATGAGGAAGAAGATTAAAGAAGGAGATGAAGATGGCAAAAACAAGCGGAAGCTTATTTTTGTTGACAGAAGGGATTTATTTGACAAACGGAGGACAAATTAAGGGACTAAAACATGAGTTTTATTAGTTATGGGACCAAAATGAAAACTTGAAATTAATTAAAGGACCAAATGACCTATTAAGCCAAATTATAAATAATATGGTTCACTTGAATTTAATTTTCATAAAAAAAACTTGAATTTAATTCCCCTAAATCAATGAGTTTAATTTTAAGATGAAGATCTAGGTTGACAAACGATCGTTAAGTTTACACTTTTACCTTTTCTTTATGCAATTTTACCATGTAAGTCATATATGCATTTATTACTATCGCTAAAATCCTGCAATTTTTGCGGGGGAAATGATTAAGTTAGCGAAAAAATAGTTCAAGAATGACAATAAAAGTCACAACATAAATTTGAGTGACCGCTCTTTTTACAGTCCCCAAATTTATCCGCCAAATTCATCCAAAACTCTTCTTAATCTAAAAAACAACTAACACTTTAATATAAAATCATTTCTTTCATCACACAATATTATATCCGCTCTCTTATTTTTAATAGCTTGTTTTTTCTTTTCTTTTCAAAACTAACTTATCTATTTTCATTTTATTTTATGCTCTATGTAAATTTTTGCATCTTATTTGTCTACTTAATGTCATTGTTTCTAGTATTTTTATTAAAATGAAATTTTGAAGGGGTCAAACTAGTTCTCACTACCATAAATGCATGTTACCGTGGTTCTTTTGAGATGGAAATTGAATATTATAATTGTGATTTTTTTTTTGTTGCAATTTTAGACTTTGAAATGAAAGAGATAAGTTTGTTTTAAAGAAAAAAAGCATGACAAATAAGAGGGAGAAGATAGAATACCGTGTGAAGAAGAAGAGAAATTAATATGTCCAGATGTGGGTTTGGGTTGCTTTTGAAATGACGTGTTGAAACGTGGAGTTTTAGATGGATTGAACATACATGTTTAGGGTCCGTTTGGTTCAAGAACTACGAAGGGAGGGGAGGGGAGGGAAAGGATTTTAACGGAGGGGAGAGGAGGGAAGATATTTTAATTAAAAACGTGTTTGGTTCACAAGGGGAGGGGAGAGATTTTAACATTATTTTACTGTTTTATCCTTAAACTTAATTAAATATGGATAATAAAGTAACGAAACAATAACGATGTAATCGATAACAACACGAAGTAGACAATGAGATAATGGGCTAGTAATAGGGTTGTTACAAGTAGTATTAAAGATTGTTACAGAGAAAAGTTGTTAATAATATGGAATAAAAGTTGTTACAAGAACAACCTAATAATAATAATAATAATAATAACAACAAAAGTTGTTTCAAGGATAATATAACCTAATAATAATAAATATTGTTATAAGGATAATATTGAAATTTTAAATTAATTTAAGGATAATTTTGGTAGTGCAATAAAATTTGTTCCCTCCCCTCCCCTTCTAAAAATTGAACCAAACACTTCAAATTAAAAATCTCTCCTCCCCTCCCCTCCCCTCCCCTCCAAAACTTTCGAACCAAACGGATCCTTAGGTGGCTAAGATGACTGCGGAGAGATTTTCCTACATTTTTTAAACATTTTTTTTGGTATTTTCCAAGGTGAAAAAGTAGTAAACACATTCCAACTTACTAGGATATATTAGACATAACAAATAGTTTACAATAATTAGCTACACTATTTAGTTAACTTGGTTGTTCTTAGTGCATATATAAACTTTGTTGTATTTAGGGTGTGCATGGGTCATGAACCGAACCAAACCGGATTAGATTTATGGTTTGGTTCGGTTTATAAAACAGTTTTCTATAAAAACCAATTTTCCTGTGAATCCGGTTCAGTCCGATTTTGAACCGTTTTAAAACTGGATTTTCTATATGAATCTTTTTTTTTGGCATAAAACCGTTTTTTGAAATCCGCCGCTTCTCTCTCTCTCTTTCATTACAAATATGGACTTTTATGATGTGGATAGGTTGTATTATGAGAAAACAAGTAAACTAGATAACAATAAAATTAAATGAAAAAGAATTGCTTCATATAGATGTCGGTTCAAATTGATCATTGCTCTGATAGTTATCAACAAAAATGGTTTGGATTTTTTAATTCGATGCACCAGAATTATGGACATAGGCCAAGTGAACCGGTTTTAATGCACACCCCCTAGTTGTAAGTTCTTCCATTAAACTATATAGTGACGAAATTCACACATATTAAATACAAAGTAAGACACTACGTATTCAAACCACAATCCTACATATTAAAATTTTTTACACTCTTTTAATATTAACATGTTATGCGTGAAATAAATCACAAAGCGGACAATTTTTTATTTTTCTTTTTAATTTAGAGTTGTGCATTTTGATTTTTCAAAATATTATGATAAGAAAATAATTAAAATTCAAAAGAGTAAAATGTTTTTTTTTTTTTTTTAAAGAATTGCTTGGTTCGGGGGTTTAGGTAAGGGGTATAAGATAGAAAAGTCTTTTGAAAAGGAGCCAACATTCAACGAAAACTAACTTCTAAATTACACTTTTATGAATGAATTTGTTTGGAAATTACTAATTGTATTCCCCAATAATCAGTATTGCACCCCCTTTTTTTTTCTTTTCAAAATCTCCAAAATGCTCTTTTTTTTTATATTTTACACAACCTCAACTTACCTTTTCACTTTTTCAATTGTACGATTTTTTTATTTATTATAGAAAATAGTTCAATTTACGGTTATAAAAAAAATCAAACAATAAGACTTATAAGTTAAACATGTCTTTTACGATTACATCAACATCTCTTTTCTCGCTAAATTAATAAAAAAGAATGCACTGAATTCTATAATATATAGGTATAAAAATCTTTTACGATATCAATCAGTCGTTAAACATGTTTGATTTTAATCATAATTACTTCTAATGCCTCACATATAATTGCCTGCGATTTATCAACAATGTATCTTTTTTGCAATGACAATGTATATAAATTAAACTCATTAAAAATGTGTAAGACTTATAATATATATATCTTGTGTAACATTTTAATTAAGAAAATAGAAGATGGATTGTCGGTGTAAAATAGTTTTACATTATGAGCTAATGAACATATAGATAAACGTAGTTAGACATGAAAAATCAATGATTTCTTATTATATGAAAGTGTAAAACCATTTTACACTGTCGACGTTTGTCCATTCAACTCTAACATTTTCAGGTGATGTTTGATGGACACCTAATCAATCCTACACCTTGAATAGACCGTCATTTCCCACCCCTTTTCCTTGTTATGCTTCTTGGATGTCAATGTGGACCCCACTTGAGATGTAGAATGGATGGATGAGTGCCCACCAAATATTACTCAACATTTTTTTGAATAATAAACCGGGAAAACATGCAAATGAAACTACAATGAAATTAGTTAGAGTTGAAAGTTGAAACTCTCATAAATTGAGCAAGAAACAAATAAATGAAAGGGCACTAAAAAATTCAATAAAAACAGAATCCAAATAATTGGCTGAACTTTTATTGGGTTTTGCTATCTTCTTTTACCATATGCTCAACAAAAAAGAAAAAATTGTGCTTGAAAGAGATGGCAATAACTATAAGGGATTTATGGAGAACTGGAGAAGTAACAATCAAAGCACGTAAGACAGAGTCAACCCTCTACGTATGCTTATTGCTACATGGAATGGAATAATATTATAGTTGGTTTTGAAGAATCATTTCCTTGATAACTACTTGACCAATCATGCAAATAGGTTAGTTTTCGTTATATATTATGATTTTTTTTAAAAATTAAAATAGTGGTAAAATTATTCACATTATCATGTATTCTGTTATAGGTCATTATCATATAATGGAAATTTTTGCTTTAATTAAAATAGTGGGAAAATAAATCACATTTGTACTAATAAACAATTGCCTTCATTACAAATTTTACATATTGTATGTTGGAGTTGGTTGAAGTTAAACACCTTAAACAAGTTTGACATCACCTAGTATTAAAGAAAGCGCAACTGGTTCTACTTTTTTTATTATAACTTATAAGATGTATCCGTCATAAACACTTTAAATTTATATCCGGCTTATTGCTTCATGGTAATGAGAAAGCAGTGTCTGAGGATGTCTGTGGGATAGGAAAGACAATTGGTCTGAAGTTTAATGGTGATAAAAATAATATGTTTGATGTTCTGTCAGGAGTGGGAAGGAAAAATAATTGTGGTGGAGGGGACGGTGTATAGGCCGAAGTTGTGGTCTTGGTGGGGGGAGGGGGAGTTCATCTTTGCTCCATTTAGCTTTGCTCCATTTACTCCTTTTCAATGCATAAATGTGTGACACATGACAAAAATAATTTAAACGGCTGGGATTAAAAAGGTTAAAATAGAGGCAGATTCATGTGTGTCCTTCGGAAGAAAAAACAAAATCATGTGTGTTCCATCTTTCCCTTTCTTTAGATACAGTTTTCCATCTTCCTCCCCCTCATCGCCGCCGCATCCTGCCTGCTTTTTCTTTCGCCGCCGCTTTCTACCCGTACCAGCAGCGGATCTCTTCCTCTTATTGGTGTAGCTTCCCCCCATCGGTGCCACTTCTCCTCGCCGTCTTCGTTGTTATTCTCCAAGTCTCGATTTACAAATTGAATACAGTATATTTACAACAAAAGGGATTATTCTAAATAGATAGATGAAGCAACACACAATTCCTCTTACACTAAATATTAAGCAACAAAGAAATCCCAAAAAGAAAAACATATCCCATTCTTGATGTTTTCTGGATTTCAAATAAACATAACCATGGAAATTATGAGAAGATGGAACGGTCACTGTCCCGATGGACAGAGAAGGTCTGTGTGTCGTGGTTAAAATAACAGAAGGGAGGAAGAGCACCGCCGCTGCGATGGATAGAGATGGGCGCCGAAAAGAGGAAGTGGAAGAGATGTCGACGGAGATGAGAGGAATAAGATGAATCTGCCTCTATTTTAACCTTTTTAATCCCATCCGTTGAAATTCTATTTGACACGTGTGACACATCTATGCCATGAAAAGGAGTAAATGGAGCAAACTTAAATGGAGCAAAGATGAACTCGGGGAGGGGGTGGTTCTGGTGTTGTGTGTTTGTAAATGAAATTAATATCCTGGAATGTTAGGGGGTTAGGGAGTTTTGAAAAAAGGAGGGAGGTGTGTCAGTTGGTGCGGGAGAAAAAACCATTTATTCCTTGTTTACAAGAAACTAAGTTGTATGTGATTGATGCTTTAATCTGTAAATTTATTTGGGGTGAGTTTGTTTTGTTTAATATTTATGCCCCTTGTGATGTTACTAGACAGCAGGTCCTCTAGAATAACTTATCCTTCAGATTGGGTTCTATGTCAGCTCAAAATGTTTGTGTGTGGTGATTTTAATGTCGCCCGTTGCTCAGAGGAACGTCGGAGTGTTGGTAGTGTGTTTAATCAGTTGCGGAGCGCGAATTTCAATAATTTTGTTGGCGGAAATTTGTTGGTGGACCTCCCTCTCCGGGGCCGCAAGTACACATGGTTTCGGGGGGATGGGAAGTCTATGAGTCACATTGATAAGTTTTTATTATCTGAAAGTTGGTGTTTGACTTGGCCTAACTGCTTTCAGTTGGCTACGTCGTGTGGATTATCGGATCACTGCCCTTTGGTGCTTGCTATTGATGATGAAAATTGGGGTCCCAGACCTTTCGGCATGCTTAAATGTTGGGAGACTCTTCCTGGCTATAATAATTTTGTTCGTGAGAAGTGGTCATCCTTTCAGTTAGATGGCTGAGGTGGTTATGTTTTCAAAGAAAAATTGAAACTTCTAAAATTGGCCTTAAAAGAATGGCATCAGCGACTTACACATAATTTACCTGCAAGAATCTTAACTCTGAAGGATAAATTTGCGACTTTAGACATGAAAGGGGAAACAAATGACTTATGTGATGGAGAGATAAAGGAGCTTCATGGCTTTTCGGAAGAGTTGTTTTCTTTATCTTGAATTCATTCTAGTATTTGTTGGCAAGAGTCAAGAATTCAATGGTTACGTGAAAGGGATGCAAATTCAAAGTTCTTTCAGGGAATTATGTCAAGTAGGCGTCGAAGAAATTCAATTCCGTTCTTTTTTGTGAATGGAGTGTTGGTTGAAGTGGTTCAAAATGTGCGGAATGCTATGCTCACCTACTTCTCTTCTCATTTTCAGACTCGTCATGTTCAACGCCCTCGTATGGATACTCTTAATTTTCGAACACTGTCTTATAGAGAGGGGGTAGTTTTGATAAAGCCGTTCTCAATGGAGGAGGTGAAGGCAAGAGTGTGGGACTGTGGTAATTTCAAATGCCCGGACCCTGATGGGGTTAATCTTGGCTTCATAAAGGACTTATGGTACATTTTGAAGGATGATGTGATGCATTTCTTGTCGGAGTTTCATAGAAATGGAAGGTTGACAAAGGGTATTAACAGTACGATTTGCTGGAATTTTTGGAGAAAGTTGAATTATGAAGAAGTTGGTGTTGGTTGATTGAATTTTCAGATTTTTATTTTTAATTTATTTTCTAATTGTTAATTTATATAAATGTGTTTTGTAATTAATAAAATATGATTTGCTGACATGTACAAGTGTTTTTCCACTTGTGATTTGCCATTAAGTGTTTTTTTGAACATCTCATCAAAAAATGCGACACATCAACGTTGTTGGGAGCTAAAATTGGGGTAAGGACCAAAAGTGAAGATAAAAAAGGTAGTATAGAAACAAATTTGTTCGATTTGAAAAAGACCAGACTAATTTTGTGGGTTGGTTAAAATGTGAGCACCAAAAGTGCAATTATATATTTTAACCCCAACTTAGGAAGCTTTCGTTTTCTTCTTCATTTTATCACCGAAGCTTAGTGTTGATGATCACCATTCTCCATGGTTAATTTGGACATTTTTTTTAACTGAATTTAAGGGTTAATTTGTAAAAATAGTTTAAATCTTTACGATTTGTGAAATTTATCATAACAATCATTGAACAATTATTATGTTTTTTCATAAAAATAGTTTTTTCTCCCTATACTCTCAAATATAGACAATCTTATTCAAGGCTTGTTAGCTAGGCAACAATCATCTCAAATGTATCTATCAGAAACAATTTTATTGGATGAGTAATGATATTTTTACAATTATTTGATGAAGATTTTTGTAACAACTTTCTTTTTCTTTATTTTTATTGGTCAAAAGCAATAAAAAAAATGAAAATTTGATGGATAATCACCAAATTACCTTTCCTAACGTTGCATTAAAACTTGTGCTGACGAATTTTGTTTGTCTAATTACAGTAACCCATAATCATAATGAAGAGCCACACCACATGTTGATGGAACAGCTCTAAAATAAGAATATTTTTTTTCTTTCTGTTGTTGATATAATAATAAGAATATCTCTATTCGGGAATTTTATCTACTTCTGTATATATGCATGCATCAAATCAAAGAATATATCCATCTTAATTTTGGAACGATAGAGACTGCAAACATACATTACATGTCATCCAGCTTGATGCATGCAGGTCTGCCTAACATATCTAGAGACCTGAATGAGGTCCTATATAAACTAACAACAATAAAATTAATATTTTTTAAGTCTAATTAATTTTTACCATAGTAAACGACACAAAAAATAAAAATTAAATAAATTCACAATATTCATTAACTTTTTAGTAAATCAATTAACAACAAATTGTTCAAGAGGTGTGATATTTGTGACGGTAAGAGCTTAACTTTATAATTATAATAGATGTGGTTTAAATTTTATCAAAGACATTTATAAAATAATCATTAATCCCACTCTTACGTACTACTGTAATCTTCCTTCCCAATTTTATTTTAAATAAAAAAGTTAGCAGTAAAATTAACGAGTAAAATATATATTGTGTGTCCTAAAATATTAATAAGAGTAAAATGTCTCACATCCAACCCTGTTGCTTTGGAAATCGGATTTATGGTAGTCATTTGGAATCACACATTCACGCATTTAAAACATCAGTGATCGTTCAATCAAGATCAAACAGTTAAAAAAATATATTTTAATTTTATAATTAATACTGAGCTTAAACCTAAATCACTTGATCTTAATCACAAAGAAAAATGATATTCCTACAACTATTTTGTGACAACTTTTATGACAATGTTTTTCTTATACTCATATTATATTCTTACTCTTTTTATTCCTTTGGTTTATACGTCAATATCTAAATTTCTTTGAATGTTTTGGCTGTCCCAAAAAATAATTTTTCAAATAACATGACTCTAATCAAATGGCGAACAATGTCATTGGCTTGTTGCCACGTACAGACGTACTCCCCCCATAAAATTGAGTATCAAATTTTATTCCAAAATTAATGGGTATGCATAATGCATGGGATGCTCATCTACGTAACTCTGAATCTTCAAATAATCTACAATTTCATTGTGGTTAACTGACTTAAAACCTATTTTATTTTCTCTCGGTCCCGCTTTCTAATCGAAAAAGTGATACCATTAATTAACTATAGTTTTTTATAAGATCAAAATATATTTTGGCTAAGATTAAAACAAAACTAGATTTTTTTATAATGTAATAGGCACACAACACTCTCGTTGTTTTAATGTTTCCTCTTTGAACAATTATACTATACTCTCCTTGAATTGTTTTTATAATAATTGATCATGCATGGCGGAACCTGAGATATTTCAATGGTGGTGTTGAATGACTTGTTTTGAGTGTAGGATCTTCGTCAATAAGGACGCAAGATGAGCTAAATCCCAAAACTTTTTCTTTTGCATCGGCCAAGGGCAAAAATTAACATTTACAAGAAAACATCAAAACCAAAGTTGTTAAAAACACAAGTCTCGAAATCATTAATATTGAATTGACTCGACCGTAAAATTAAGTTAGTAATCTCAGAAATGAAATCGAGTTTATCCAACTGAACTCGTAGCAAACTCGCAGAAGAGTTTTAAAAGATTTTTTCAAAAAAAAAAATTTCATCTTAATTTTCACACTCGGTTTCCTTTCTTCTTTGTTAGCTTCATTTTGTTCATATTAGTTTTATTCTTTACAATTGAATTCAAATTTTTAATTATTAGTTTTATCCCTTATTTTGTAAATTATACACATGCATACAAAAGCAACCTAAAGATATAAAGTCTCTAAGTTAATAACTGTGCATCTTTTTATTTATAGACAAAGAAGTTCACTTTCCCCATTCAAACCAATTTAAAATAAAGGGTAATTTAGTAAATTGCATTCAATTTATATTTTTCAATAAAACATTCTAAAAACTGTTTTCCTAAATTTACAAAACAACATTCTGTTTATAATTTGTTTGAATAGTAATAAGTGGGTGTTTTAATTTGTCCGAATAAGTGCACATTTGTTAACTTAAATTTTAACGTTTTTATGTTGGTTTAAGTTATTACAAAGTTTATGGTGCACTAAAAAATTTGAGTGTATCAGTATATCAAATCTTTAAATTAATGGTCAAATGAGTTGTAAATTTAATTTTTGTAAACTTTTATTGCTCATAATAGAGAATGTTGATTATTTTTTACAATAAAACATAAAAATTTAGTATTTTTCTTATGAAATAACAATTTCTAAAATATAAAACTCGACAAATAGTTCTTTATTTCATAAAAATGATTGTTAATTTATATATTTAAAAAGTAAGTGTACCAGTACATCTCTATTTACGAGTGTACACAAGTAAAAGTTCATGTTTTATACACACACTCGAGCTTTACTTACATAGAAAAATGAGTTTGCTTAAACCATTGATTTTGACATTTCTACAGAATTTAATTGTTTTATGATCATACCCAACCGGAGAGATGAATCTATATAGTTGCAAATACAAAATTCGTGAAGAAAAAAAAAAGAGAAACAATGCACACAAAGTTTCAGAAGTACAACTCAAAATTATATTGGAGGAAACAAAGATTATTCTAATACAATGCATATTCTTAAAGCCTCTAGGTCTCACAAAAAAAAGAGGGCTTGGTTAGGATATTATATAAAAAAGGCCATTTTTGGCTGTTTGCATTTGCACTAGAATGCAAGTTTCCATATTTGAAGTTTTTCTAAAGCCAAAGAGCACCAGCTTCTCTAAGCATTTTCTTGAGTGAGCCATTGAGATGAAGGGTCATGATTATGTTGGCTGAACCCACAAACTTGCCACCAATGAACACTGCTGGAACACTAGGGTTGCATCCTAATCTTATGAGAGCCCATTCCATTTCCTTCCCCCTCTTATCTTCATCTAGCTCATAGATTGCTGGACCAACACCTTGCTCATAAAATAGCCTCTTAATTGCATGGCTCATCCCACATGAACTCTTGCTAAAGATCACCACCGCCTTTTGTGATGCCAATTTCGATATGCGATCCATCTTAATGTTTGTATATTTATTTTTGGCGCACCTTTTGTAATGTAAGTATATGAATATGTTGATTATATGAATTTGTTTTTTGTGTTGTCGATAAAAGTTGTTTAAGTGATCTAGGGTTTATAGTTTAGATATCAGAAAATCACCCAAATCAAATGATACTGAGTTAGTGCAATTGTAAGATGAGAATATATAGAAGAGAAAAGATGATGAAAAATGAGTGATAGAAATGAAAGGCATATATAGGTTTAATATTTGTGATGTCACATAAATTAAGTTGAAGGGTTTGTGTATTTATATAGATGGAGGAGTGATGACATATATAGAGATCTAGTCACGAGAAGGTTATGCATTATTTGGTATCATCCTATAGGGAAGAGAGTGATGAAAAGGTGAAAGTTCTAATTCCATGAATTGATGGGGTTAATATCCTTGATTTGATAGGGACTTGTGTGGTGCTTTACTTCATTATATACACATGGCTACTTCTACTTGTGTGACAAAGAATCTACCATAGGCCCATACAGATAAGCCGATCAGTGCCAAAAGTGGGACCACGAGAATTTGAGGGGGAAAATGGGGGAGGAATGTGAGGTATAGTTCTTTTGCTGGATGAAAGTGCCATTGATTACGTGGGTTTCATGGTGGGTAAAGAATGTCAACTTAGGGAGAAATTCTAATTATTAAATTAGTTAGATTATATTATAGATAGATATAGGAATGGATATGTAATAATCATTAACTTGCATGGTTGGGCTTGATATGGCTTCAAAAAAGGGTTTATCTCGTTTGATTGTTGAGAGTGACTCAAATTAGTTAGATTATATTATAGATAGATATAGGGATGGCAAAAAAAATCTGCACTCGTGGATATCTGCGGATAAAATCCGCCACGAACACGGAGTTGATACCCGCTAATTAATGGATACGGATGTGGATTTAATGGTATCCACACCCGCGGATATTCATACCCGCTATTAAATCAAGTAAATTACATAAATAACCTTAATATCATTAAACTTCCTAAGAAAAAATCCTAGGTATTGTGAGAGTTATTAGTTATTACGCTCCTTTAATTTAAAAGGAAGTGAAAGTGGTTGAGATTGTTGATGCAAAAGTTTTGTTTTTGTTGAATATGATGAACTTTACTCATGCTTTTGTTAAATCAAATAACTTTATTTTTATTAAATGTAAGGGACTTTATTTATGTTTTTGTTGAGTCAATGATCTTTGTTGTTATTGTAATGTATGGATATTATGTTTTGCTAAAAAGAAAAGAAAATGCATGTGAAGAACTATTGTTTCTAAATTTTAGCTAAAAAAAATTATACAAATTTATTATTTTACTTTTATAAATGTTATCCATGGATATCTGTATAAACCCGCGGATACCTCAAAATCCACGGATTACCCGCTAAACGGATATCCGCACGGATATGGATAGGGTACGAATTTTATATTTATCCAACAGAGCGGACACAGATATCACACTATCCGCATCCATGGATATCCATTTACATCCCTATTACTAAGTGTTGTGTACAAGTGTGAGTTATATATCCCACATCGGATAAAAAAGTGGAGGTTAAACACTTTATAAGTGAGAGGACTCATAAACCTATTGCCTTAAGGGTTTGGGTAAGATTGATGCGTCTCTCTCACTTATATAGTTGCTTTCCCCTCGATGTGGGTGGTCCCACCGACTCCCCTCACGACCCAATACTAACAATTGTATGATCAATAAAACCTAAAACCATTCTTAATTTCTTTTGTTTCGGAGTCGCCGCCTTCGTGAGCTTTAAAGTCTTAAGCTTGATAATATTTTTAAAACGTACATACCTATAAATATGCGTTTAGCTTCTTTGTTTTTTCCCCCCGCTTTTTGGGCCTTTGACACTTTCTTATACCAAAAAAACTAACTATCCTACATATTAATTGACACAGGTGTTATAATTTTTGATTTAATTTGCATGCATGTTTATAATATGACTGAAAATCTATCCATCATCAATCATTTAATATTGGCGGTTTAAATGAGCTTGACCTGTTTAACCCGCTATTTTAAGCAGATTGAGTTGAGGTTTTATCCTCAATCTCTTAAGTTGATCTACCTCGCATAGCCCAAGCGAGATGGAGTAGGCCAGCTATAGTGCAAGTGTAATGGAAAAAATATCATTTTTTTAATGTATTTAATGAGAAATCACGTAGAACTATAACAACAAATCATTAGTAGTCCACTTGTCTGCTTTACCAAAGTGCGAGGTATAGTGAAAATTCGAACTCGACCACTTCAATTGGTCAGCCTCTCCTATGTTTGTCGGATTTCAAATAGGGTGAGCCTATATTGAGCGAGTCGGCAATGACATGCTATTTTTATCCTATGTTTATTATCCTAATTGAAAATTATTTATTTTGAATTAATTTCGTTTAGATGACATCAGTGTTATCCAACTAACGTACCGAACAATCTTTCTTTAACAGTATAATTTTTGTCATTTCAGAAAAGATTGAGTATCTATTTGATTTTGGATAACATGAAAATACACAACACGTGGAATGTGCATGGCAAGTTGACACGTGGCCACATGGCCGATACAAATACTTGCATTCATTTTTGAGGTCAATATACATCCATGATGATCATAATTTGACTAAACCAAACAGAATGCGGTGCTCGATAGTGATTAAGAGATTTATTGACAGAATATGAGAGCTTAAATAAGAAAAGCAATATGATTTTGATTAGCATAATTTTTTATTTTTGTGTGCTAGAGAGAATTATGCAAGAAGATGAAAACTATTGTATGGTGTTTGGATTCAGAACTACTGCCATGCAACCTCTACAAACATGAGGGTGGTTGAAATAGAAGATATAATTAAAGAAGATAAAGTCTTTTTAATCGGTATGAATCGAATTCGGTATTTTAGAGTTTAAAACTCTCAAACATCATGTGTATCAATCAATTGCACTAAACCCCTATGGTGAAAGAAGATAAGAGATATGATAAGAAGAGAGACATACATTATTGGAGAATTTTAGAGACATTTTTGGTGTAGTATACAATTTAGAAAAATTTAAATGGAAGTGATCCAAGTCTGTGACCAGACCCCGACGTTGGCCACTATTTAGGTCAAGACTCTTCCTTCATTTCTCATTTACTTGCTTATATATGTCTCATGCATAAATTTGGCACCACCTCTAGAAAAGAAAAGGCAACATATGACCACTCTCTTGCCCTTGCTGTGTTTTTAATTACTCTCTCCATTTTATAACGAGTGTCGTTTAAGGTTTTGACACACAAATTAAGAAATGAAATGAAATAATCATTAGACATAACACTTTTACTAAATTGTCCATACTTTATAAGAAAAAAACAAACTTAAAGTTGTATGGAAAATTGTGAGAGAAAAGTTAGAGTATTTATTGAAAGTAAAGTTGAAAGTAAAAAATTAAAGTTGTATTGGAAATGTATAGTGACATTCATTTTAAATTTTTTTTTTTTTTGCTAAAATGACACTTATTTTGAAACGGATGGAGTAATATTTTAACTATTGATAAGAGTACTCTAACGTTTGATAAGATATAACATGATAATGTGTTTATAAGCGTGGACAATCCTCAACTTAAAAGTGATTTTATGACAATCAATTGTGAATTATATGCATTTGTTTTCTACACATGTTAATTTGCGGCGGAATATAATTTTTGGACTCATTTATGTCTTGGTGGATAAAACATCTAAACAATTAGTTGCAAAGTGATTTTTTTCTTTTGGTAATATTTAGAATTTATAGCGTTAGATTGGTTAGACATTAGTTGTGTTGTGTATACCAGCTAGTGTTATCAGTTATGGAACATACTCAATCATTTTGTGGACTAAGTTTGAATTGTAAAGTATGTAAAAAAAATTACAGTGTTTGGATGACCAATATATGTTTGAGCTATTTGAAAAGCTTTGAATGTTGAAAAATTTCAACAGAAGGGGCTTGTTATTGAAAATTCACTTATATTAATAGACGACACACGGAAATCAAGTGGGATAGAAAAACACAGAAAGTAATTTAGAGAAAGTAATGATAGGTCTTGCGTTGGTGTTGAGTTATTTTATTTTTGGTTTGGTGAATTGTATTTTGACATGTAATTGTTTTTTAATCTTTGGAATGTTATATTAGTACTATATTTCTCTGTCTTTTCTTCGAAACAAACTTTTAACCACAAATGTAACATGTACACTAAGTAATAGTTCCCATGCAGAGTTCAACAATATTGACATTGGAGGTTCGCAAGTTTACATGAAAGCCTTTAATGAAGACTCGTCTTACATCTCTAGCTAATCAGACCTCTCTAAAGAAAGATGAAAAGGATAGATAAATATGAAAAAGATATAGGGAAAAAAGAGACTATTTGAAGAGTGTCTAAGTAAAAAATAGACTAATAAGAAAGAGCAAAAAACCAACGAGAGTGTTCGTTGTTCGTTTTTTTTGTCGGGATTTAAACTCCGGATCTTACATATATTATGTGTTGTCAGTCTCTCTCATTGTATTTCATGATTAGCGAGAGATTATTAATAAGGGATTCATATATTCCTAATATTTTTGATAAGTTAATATATCATTAATGATATATTTTAAGATTGTTTATATGTATCCATTTTTTTATTTATTTTTAATAAAAAAAACTAAGCGAATATATTATTATAAACTAATTAAAGCTTGTTTAGTACAAGATGTACCAAAGGAAGTTAAAATGTTCAGATCATACAATAATACCAACAAGCTACCACGTAGTAGCCGAAAGAAAATAAAAAATTATGTTACAGTCTGAAAACATAACAAATGATTCAACCTCCAGACAATGTACTCAAAATCGAAAAGAGCATAATACGATTTTAGCCACCAATAAGCTTGAAATTTAACCTTTTCCAATAAAGAGGAAAGTTGTTCCATCTTATTATGAAAATGTCTCCTATTGCGATTCTTCCAAATAATAAAAAGAACTGAAATTCAAACTATGTTAAAAGCCAAACGAGACTTGTTGGAAAAGCCCCCAAGACCTCCAAACATAATAAAATACTCAATTAACGAGTCATGAAGAGCCGTGGAAAAACCTAGTCAATCTGATATCAATAGCCAAAGTTGACTGTAGAAAGCACAAGTAAAAAACAGATAGTCTTGATCCTTCACCGTGTCACAAGTAACCGTGCACAAAGAATCATTGTAATCCAAAATGTTTCTCCTAAACAGATTCATTTTTGTTGCTAATATATTTAGGAACAAACGACAAATAAAAATATTGACTTTAAGTGGAATTTGCTTAAGCCACAAGACATGATTAAAATGGTCATGAACACCAATTTCAAAAGTTGTCAAAAGATTATAAGCACTTTTGACTGTGTATCGATGGGAAGAACAAAGCTTCCAAATCCACCTATCAGTCACACTACCCTGCAAAAACAACAAGTGACAACTGCTCCACACACTCCCTCATCAACCCCTCCTCCCACACAAACAATCTCCTACGCCACTCCCACGCCTCACCATGTGATTCCCACTCTAAAGAAAACATCTCCGCAATTGGGAATAATTTATTAACAACAAGATCAAGCAACCTATCATATCTAACATCAAAAGATACATCATCTAACCAAGGGTCTTTTCAAAACAAAGTAGAAGCCCCCATCATCAACCTGTCTAATAATATTATCCGACAACCACCTGTCATCTAACAAACCATCCCCCATTCGAATATGATACAAGTGTTGCCACCACACTGAACCTCCTCCTCCACCAACACATAACCGCCCCCTCCTCTCCATATTTTGCACAAAGCACTATTCATGTTTATATGACATAATTAGAGTAAAAGACTAACTCATTTTAGGCGGAAGTTAAACTGTGTTATAGAGTATAAGAGAGGTCAATGCTTTTTGAAAAATAAATGGTGTGTCAGTGACATTTGAACGAACTAAGGGAAGGTGAGTGTAATTTATTCTTATATTTATTTGTTTATTAAGATTATTTATTATTAGATTATTTCTAACCTAACAATAATGATGATTATGCTGGTGTGTAAAGAATGAGCAGGATATACGTTAATCAAATAAATGTTAATGACAAAAGCTAACATGAAGATTTTCCAGCAATATTGCAATATTTTGTTCCCATGATGATCAATAGGGTTTTAAGATCGGTTCCTCTCTTATTGTGCTGAATTATATTAGATAGTGGATACGGTATAAGAAAGAAGATTCTCTCGGTCTAGTATATATCTTAAAAAAGCAATTTACAAAGAAAAAGCAAAAAAAAATATTGGTATCTAAAGTATTGTTGAGCATGTATCTAATATTTAATTATTTAATAACAACATGTCATATTTTTTATTTAATTATTTTAAAATGAAATTAAATATTTTTTGAAGAAGCTAAATTAGCTCACTTAAATTGGCATCGGAGAGAATCGAACTGAGATCTTGAGGAGGAGGACACTCCTAGATCTCAAACCAATACCACTAAGCCAATCCAAGTGGGTTAAAATGAAATTAAATATTAAATTAATTTTGCCTACAAATACTGCTACCGAATAAAACTATATAATATCAAAGAATTTTGTATTTTTATATGGTTGTGCTTTCTCATTCTTTTCTTTTCTTTCACGAGAAAGAATAACGTAAATAAATTACTATAGCATATATTTATTTATGGTTAAAAGAGCAGCGATTTGTACAGCTCTGTACTTCAACAACACACAAGAAGACAATATCCTAATTTGTGATGCCAGGAACCGTCATTGCATTTCTCATTGTTATCTCTTTTCTTCTTTTTCCATCTTATAAAAGTTAATTAACATATTCTTTTGCCACTATGGCCCTCTACTTTCACACGTACCTTGTCTTCTCTCTATTTTGCAATTTATGTGTGCTCCACACATCCATTATATGGTCACGAATCTCATGATGCATGCATATATATGGACGTTATAATTGATATGTCCATGAAGCAATACAATTTAAAAGCTAACTGTTGGGACCGATGAAAACAATTGCAAGTGGTTTTGTCGAGCAATGCATGTTATTCTCTCTCTCTCTATATATATTAAATGGAGGTTGTTAGGCCGAACTAAAGACGAACACATCTAAGCCGCTTTCACATCCACAATATTACTACAATATCATGTACACTGTTGCAACAGCAAGATCACGGTTGAGACATCTTCAATGTTTATTTTGTTTGCAATTTTATGAATTAAATTGACTAGCTAAGTAAAAACATATTCGAGGATCAAAGTGATATATTCGAACACCAACATGACTAATTAAATGACAACGCATCACACGTTCAAACTTCATAGACCAAAACAACGGTTTACATTTTAATATATTATTTTTTTTGTAAGGATTATAATACATCCTTAAGAGGTTATTAAGGGTATGTTTGGTAAGACATGTTTTTGAACTTATAACTTATAACTTGTCTTATAAACTCATTTGACTAAAAAAGATTCGTTTGGTAACAATCATTTTCTCATGAGCTTATAGATTATTTTTATGAGTTTATAACTGTTTGTGATAAGCTAATTCAAGTAGATTATAGTTTAAAGCTTATAACTTATCGCTTTTTCTCTCAATTTTACCTCTGTAATCTTAATTAAAAAAGAATATTAATTAAATGCACATTTTTTTACTTCCTAAAAAAATATTTATAAGTTATTTCAACCGTTAATTTTACCATAATTTTACCAAACACAACAAATCTATATTTATATTATATAAATTTGACACCTATTTATCAAGTCCCTTTATGAAAATAAATTACTATTCTTTTGATGTTGTCATGTGTCCCTTTCTTTTTTACAAATGCTCTCACCATATTGATCCTCACAAAATGATCTCACCACAATCATCCTCACATATTTGTATTTAATGTTCATGTATAAAAGGAAGTTTTACAATATCAAATTCTATTACTTGAAATTAAATTGGAAATCAAACATTTCGAATTCAAAAAGTACAAATTTTAATCAATTTTTTTTTATTAATGAAATAGTTTAAATTAAATTCTTTCAAATAAGCATAAATTTTACCAACTTAGTAGAACACATTTGCATATTTTCATTGTTAAATTCCACCAAAGACAAAAATCGAAGAATTTTAATAATGGAGGTCAAATAAAAAACAACATTAAGAAAATAATATCCAATAACTAAAATTTTAGACAAGAAAATAATATCCAATAACTAAAAATTTTGATGTCCGGTGAAGAGAAGACATATTTGAGTTATGATACTCCATTGACACAGAATGGAAATTGTGGTGATGTTGATGATGTCCACACTCTAGAATTTCTCACCACAATAAATGCTTCAGGACTCCCACATCACAATATAAGATTGAAGATTGGAGTTCCAATTATGCTTTTGAGAAATATTGATCTAAAGTTAGGATTATGCAATGGAACAAGGTTTATCATAACCATAATGGGAAAATTTGTGCTCGAAGCAAATGTTATATCTGGAAGTAACATCGGTGAAAAAGTTTTCATACCCAGGTTATCTCTTTCACCGTCTGATGTTAAAATTCCTTTCAAATTTTAAAGAAGACAATTTCCAATATCTGTTTCATTTGTTATGACAATCAACAAGAGTCAAGGGCAATCACTTACAAATGTTGGAATTTATTTGTCGAGTCATGTGTTCTCGCATGGTCAGTTGTACGTTGCAATTTCCAGAGTCACTTCAAAATAAGGTTTGAAAATACTAATCGTCGATGGAGATGGAGAGAACACTAATACGACCTCAAATGTTGTTTATCACGAAGTCTTTCGTAATGTATCTTGATGTTCAATGTTCAAACCTTTTTGTTATGTATGCTACTATTTCATTTTGTTGCTATTGTTGTCTTAGAAGAGAACATATTTTTAAATTGTTATAAAACTTCTATTAACTATATATGTTTACAATTTTGCGACTCATTTGATTAACTTCTACGTGGTATGACTCATGCGGTAGCACTGGTCAAAAGTCTAGTTTTACTAAATCTCTACATAGGTTGTCTTGAAGGAAAAAAAAAGTATGTCATGTCTTTTAACAGCATAATGCACATAAATGTCTTTTTTTGTTGCAATAAATGTTTTTTAACACAAAAAAATTATTTAATACATTCTATGATTAATTTTATGAATAAAAATGTATATGGGATAACTCATTAATGATCATTGGACTATAATGATTCTTGAAGTATAACATTTAATGCCTTTATTAAAAAAAATAAAAATCACAATGAATTTCTTTTTAGTAAAAAAAAAAATTAAAGTTGAGAGCATTTAGATTTTGTACAAGGTAGGAGATACCTTTTTCTTTTTTTTTTTGCTAAGCAGGGAGACAAACAGACATCAGGAGGCAACACCGACATCCCAACTAGGTTGGCACTCCGGGACGCCTCCGTCCTATGCCTTCCAATCTCTAAAATTTATTAAAAAAGGGGAAAAAATATATATACAAGGAGAGGGGGGACTAGGCCAAAACTCAATGAAAAAGCCAAAACAATAAAAAAAAAACCGACGTAAGTCTATAATTGGGTAGCCAATTCTGTCTCGAAAGAACTCAAAAAGCAACTCTGCAGGAAGCATGTCTAACCAAATAGAACCTTGAATATCATGACCCTCGGACATTCCAATATAACATCATTTGGAAGATGGAGGAGGACCACCCTTTGCACGGGTCTGATAATGCGGCTTTCCGAGGAGGACTTGCTTTTTCATATTTAGCTGTTGCTTGTTTGAGAGAACTTGCGTAAATCCTTCCTTTGCGGTCCGTTGATCATATTCTTTTATTCTGGCCCATAAATCCAAGTCTTTCTGTACGTTCTTGCTAGTGTATGGCTGAGAAATTGCCACCTGTGAAGCATCATGGCTAGAATTCGCTGTGTGGTTGGTTGTTAGTGCTACTGAAGGAGCACTGTGTTCCAAATCAACAGATTGCACGTAGCCGTGCGCATCAGCAGTGATCTCTTCAAGCACATGTGTTGAATTGTGAGGCAGCCGGTCATTGCGAACTGTAGCAGCATTCGTTTGTACCTCAATTGTGAAAGGTACATCATTTACATCTTTGTCAACCGGCCTTGTCATAACATGTGAGCGGACAATATCATCCGAGATGGTCTGTAAAGGCATGCAAAAAGAAGTGCTAGACTGCGCAGCATGCTGTGGGTAGTGTTGTACCTCAAGAATCTTTGTTCCCAATCGTGACCTCAAGGGCTACTGATTGTGTAACATTTTATGCAGCTGTTTGTTCTACCATAATGGGGACCGTGGCTGCCTGTGTTTGTGACTGCGTGCCATGAGCTGGAATATCTTCCACCTGTTCATGTTGAGTGTCGGATATCACAGGTTCTGTCTCTTGTATTTCTTGTACCTGATGTGTTTCAAATGCGTTCGAAGAGCCTACACCATCTGGACTATCTTTTGGTTTCCATTCAGATATCTGTTTTTGTGAGTTTATAGGTTTCTTTCTGTTATCAACTAAATCTGCTAGTTTGTCCACATTCCTCAGATATAACCATCGATAAGAATTAACGTTTTGGCCAATGCTTTTGCAGTGTGTGCAAAACTCAGGTAAACCTTCGTATTCAATAGCAACCGGAAACACAAATCCCTCTCTTTCCACCATCACTTCATAAAATACGTCCTTAGCTAGATCCAAATCAACCAAAATCCTGGCATAATGACCAAATAGACGGTTCCTTGTAACAAGATCAATGAGCAACGGAGTACCGACTGCCCCTGCTATCTCGTATCATGTCCTCTCCGTCCAATATTCCTGTGGTAGTTCCCAAAGGCGGATCCAAACCTTAGCATGTGTCTAACGATGCGTATGAATATTGAAGTCCTTCGCCCACTCAAATAATCGAAGCACTTCTGGCTTCAAATTGACGGTCCCCGCAGCCCATACTTTGCACAAGTCCTCTTGAGATGCAAATGTGAATTCAAAAAATTCCTTGCCTAGTGAGCGCAAACTCCATGGACCTGAAACTTTCCAAATTACTTGAAGCTTTGTGAATAAGTCCTTGGAAGAATATGGTTTGTCCCCTTTGCTTAACATCAGCCTACCCCGAAGGTTAGTTCGACAAGCTTCCAACCCTCGAAGGTAAGCGTCCTTCGTTATCGTAATTGACAATGTTTCCCCACGAATTACAGGTGATGGTAGAGGTTCAGTATAGGTTACCTTAGGTCCACGAAGTGCTTGGGCGAATGATGGCTTCGGGATGGCAGTTGGTGTTGGAATGTTGTGCGCGACCATTGCAAAAGCCAAAGAAGAATCAGATGTCGTTGTTGACGTAACTGGAACCGGAACAGTTGTCGCCAACACTGCCTGCCAATCAAACATGGCTTAGGGCAGAACTGCGACCCCAATATGATGCTCAAACGAACCAAAATAAATCAAAGAAGGTGCAGGAACAGTGCTGTGTGACCGAACAATCGAACAACCAAATAATAATTAATTTCAAAATGAATTCAACCCAATTGGCAAGTGCAGTTGTTTACGCGTTAAATCCACAAGCACCACATTGAATTCCACACGTTGTGAATAAATAGCAAAGAAACCAAACATCTAATTCCAAACAAGCCAGCACCACGTTGTATTCCACAAGAGGATTGAATCCGCCCAAATGAAAATACAAGTGCCAGATTAAGTAATGGAATTCAGCTTAAGAGAATTTGAAAGTTAGCAAGCGGCGCTCATGCTAGGTGAGGAACCCTAGCAGAGCGTTCAAAGAAATATTCATTTCCAAGAATCAATATATATTTTTTTTTTTCAGTAGGAAAGACCTTAGAGATAAAAGAGAGATCACAAAAACATTTACCTATCTCTAATGGTACTAGCATAGCTCAAAACCCATAATCTCTAAATGCAAAGTCTATCTTTTTACTACTAGATCCTTTAGAGTTAAGAAATTGCGATGAACTAAAAACTGAATTTTTATTTCAAACTAATAATGATAAATGACTTATTCGTTATACCCGAATGATTTCTCATCTTGATATTTTTATTGAAAAATGCTATTGGTTTAATTGTTTTTGCTGATTGGGATAACTAGGAAATAATTCATAATAACTACGAAATAATAAATAATGATAAATTTTTATTTCAATAACTAAAAAATTCCTCTCACTTATATGTTGTTCAACATCTACTTTTGCACTAATTGTAAAACTTTAACTCACACATAACATATTATCATATATTCCTTAAGTGTGACACTCTATGCGTAAGTGATACAGAGACATAATCAGATAAAGTATGACAGAGACAATGGGGGAAATATGAAAAATGAATTTTAACATGATATAAATGATAAGGAAAAAAAAAAGAAGTGTGTGGTTTGTCCATGAGAGTATAGAGAATAAAGTGAGTTGCTGAAATTTTTATGTTTGTTTAAGGCTCTGTTTGGGAGATTGGAAAGGAAAGAAGAGGAGGACTTCGATGGGATGAGATTAGAGGCAACAAAATAGAGAAATCTTTCAAAAATTTTGAGAGAGTGTTTTTATAGAAAATGATAAATTAACACTTATGATTAATGTATTTTAAATTTTGAATGTATTATAACAACATAGATTGGATTTCAAAAATTTACCTAAACCCTCCAAACCTCCAACATGATTTTTTAGTTTCCCAAAATTATGGAAATTTTGTATTATGAAGAAAACTAAACTCCCGAAAGCTCTCTCCTCCCAAAAAACCCCAGAGAGAGCATAAGAAGTTGGAGATTTTATTGTTATTATTTTACAAAAAAAATTAAACTAAATGAAAAATGTCACATCATTTTAAAATGTCTAATAATCATGTATTTTGTCAACTAATCATATGTTTAATAAAATATGTTTAATAAAGAAAATAGCATTGTGTAAAAAAAAAATAGCATGAAAAAGAATGACATCCAAAAACTATATTACAAGATTAAAAAATGGAACCCAAACAATTACTATCATCACAACATTATGACTTTGAGAGAGGGGCGAAGGGTACATTGGGTTGGGTCATTATATAAGGTTAAGAGTATCAATTCAAATGAGATTGATATCAAATATTCACTTAACATGTCTAATAAGCAAATAGTTTGTTAGCTCGACATAACCATCTATATTTTGTCACAATCAGATCCCACAAAAGATCAAAATTGAACGAATTTAAAAACATGGAGGCTGAATAAAACAATAGTATCAAAGTGAATGACATATAAAAACTAAAATTTAAAATAAAATAATTAGGAAAATGATATCCAAAAACAGAAAATAAAAATCATATCAATATTATATTTGGACTTCCAAGGGGCCTAAACTGAGTTGGATAATCACATTAGGCTAAGAACAACTACTTAAGTGAGAATGACACACTATCTACATCAAAACCCATAAGGGATTAGGTAAAATAAGGAATGTGTGCTTTAACCGTGAGAGTATGGGGAATAAAACGAGTTGATGATAATTTTGCGGGTTTTTTTTGTGTGAAGGATTTGAGGATTTTGAGCTAATTATTTTACCAAAAATTATACTTAATTAAAAGAACATCACATCATTTTAAAATTTCAAACAAGCATATATTTTTTCAACTCAACTTAACACATCTACATTTTTCCATTGTCAGGTTTCACTAACGACCAAAGTTAAGGAACTTGAAATAATAACATGAAAGTGAATGACATCCAAGGTGAGTTTTAGCATGGGCCAATTGCATAATTTCCCCATCTTAGGCTCATTTGCTTTTATGCACGTTATCAACGCCAACAAATGTTCGAAACCGAGCATATATTTTTGTACACAATTACATAAGGGATTTATAAAAAACCAAAAATAAAATTCTAGAACAAATTGAGTGTGAAAACAATACATGATTGTAAAATTAATTCTTAGATCCATTTAAGTTATTTTTTGGTTACAGATTCATTTAAGTTTGGTTAGATATAAGGATCCTCTAAGCAAAATTTATTTATAATTTGAATTTATTTTAAAATAAATTAATATAAAAATATGATATAATATTAAATGATTGGATGATGAGTACATACCGAACAAAATTATTGAACAAATTTACTATAAAATAAATCTTTTATTTTTTAATATTTTGTTTTTTGTATTAACCCTCTGTGATCAAAGGAAATGGACACTGATAATTCATAGTTTGACCAAGTTTGATTAAAAAATTATTTCTTTACCAAATTATAATAATATTTATTAAAGATACAATAGAAAAATTTCACCGGTGTTTTTTTTAAGAAATTTAAGTGGTGTTTGCCACGGAAAAAGTCAAAATATATTACATTATTGTCAAATCCGTTTTGTAAATCTTTCGTGTTTTTCTTTTAAAAAAACATGCTTAAAAAGAAATGTTTTTCTTTTAAAGAAAAGTCAGTCATGTAATATGTAAAATATGTACAAGTTGTCGGTTAAAATAATAAAACAATCCTAACCATTCCAATTATTTTATAATTAATCAATGGTTCAATCTAGATGAGCCTAAGTTGGGGAAGTTTGCAATTGCCCCATGCTAAACATTGCCGACATCCAATAACCAAAATTTAAGATAAAAAACTAAATAAATTACATCTAAAAACTAACAAAATAGTCCATCATTATTTTGGAACTTTCTAGGGATCATACATTGACATTGATCACCATATTAGATTATGAGAAGCAACACAACTGAGATTGATATCACGTCTTCACTCTAAACCATAAGACATTAGTGATATAGGTCATCTCGCTTATATGTTGTTCAAATTTTTCTCTTCCATCTAATATATAACTTTAATTCACACTTGATACATTAACATTTGTTAATCAACTACGTAACTCTCCACGTCCGTAATTACGTGATATAGTCGAAACGGAGGCACACCATGTTCAGAAATGTTGGTTGGAGGTGTTTAACAGAGGGAAATTTTTGTTCGTTTCTTTAATGAGAAGAAAGAAACGATATTAGATGGAAAAAAAAAACATATATAAAAAGGAATTTGAGCGAAATATTGTGTGTTTGTTTGTGAGAGTATAGTAAATAATATGAGTTGCCGGTAATTTTATGAGTTTGTTGAAAAAGTTTGAGACTTTTGTGTAATTATTTTACCAAAAAATAGACTCAATTAAAAAACGTCACATAATTTAAAATGTGTAATAAACATATATTTTGTCAACTTAGCATAACACATCTGCAAATTTCCATTAACACTTGCCAAAAAAAAAAACAATGGATTTAAAATAACAGATGTTGAATGAACAAATTCATACGAAAGAGAATGACATGCAAAAACTAAATTTAAAGATGAAAAATTAAATAAATGACATCCAAAAACTAAAAAATAAAAAATAAGTTCATAATATTGTGACTTTCGGGGATCCTACATTGGATTTGATTATCAGATCAGACTAAGAGAACCCAGACAATTAAGTCGGACACCACATGTTCGCCCTAAACCTTAAGGCATTACGTATATGAATCATATCATTTCTATGTGATAGAATATTTAGCAAGTGTACTAAAACTAACGACGTAATAAAATTTATAAGTTCGTATCCACAGAGACTGTGTTAATCTCAATTTAGCAATAAGGTTACTATCTAGGATGTGTAAATTTGATAAGTGCCTGAGGCAGTATGTTTGTGTGCATAAAAAGAAAATAACAGAAAATAAGATAATTTTGGAAAATATAGAGATAAAAAGTGATCAGGTCTTTCGAATCAATTAATTATTGTTGTTTGGTAAATTGCACCTAGTCTCTACAATTATTCTCCTAGACTCACGACAAATTAACAAAATAGTTTTGATCAATCCCTTGACTCAGAACACTCTTCTAAAGCTACAACACCCTAATCTCTTAGGTTAGTTCGTAACCGTTGAAGGCTTTATGAACGTTAATTTTTATGTCATAATCTAACAATCATCTATCCCTAGACTGACCCGTTAGATTAACCAGAATTATTAGATCCAATTCAATAGCTAGGTTCCGTAGTCAATTGATATTTGAATTCGGTTTATATGTGATCAATATACAAAAAGCATTAAGAACAAACAATTCTGAATAAAACTAAGATTATAATTGTATTGAAAAGAGTTTATACAATCACATGGTTCAAACAGCTCAAATTAAAATCATCTCGGACCTAATCAAAAGAAATTAGCTAGACATGATCAAAGGGATAAACAACATAGTAAAGGAAAATAAATCGATAGTGAGTTTCGTCGTCGCCAGCGTTGCTCTCGGTATCTTTTCAATCGATGCTGCTGTTGTTTTTCTTTTTCATGTGCCGCTCCTGTTCCTCCCTTTTGTCTTGTACTGCGTGCTGCTCTTTCTTCCCAAATCCTCAATTCCCCATGGTCCTGTGCAGCTAGCCCTTTTATATTTCTTGTATCAAGCTATAGACTTCTTTTCTCTCGGGTCAACACCCACTTGTTCGGTCAAAGCCCAAATCCTTTTATCAATTTCAAGCCACTTGTTGCACGTTTTTTTCTTTGTTTTCTTCTTCTATTCTTTTATAGTTTTATGTCACTAACTTATATAAATAATAAATTATTACTCTATAAATAAAAAACAATAATTTATTTAAAATGACTCTAAATTAAACACTACATTAAAAGAAATAGAGTAAAACTTATATAAAAAGACTCTAAAAATAATGAATGAATGACTGTCATCATTATGTTTCTCAACATCCACTCTTGCATCCAATGTGAAACTTTAACTCACATTTGACACATCAACATCTCTTCCTCAATTATGAGACTTTCTATTACGCATGACAGAAAAATGCGTATTCGCGGTTACCCGCCCGAACCAACCCCAATTCAACAGGTTTTCCCTGCTTTGGCAAGGTTTGGTTTTCTCAAATTTCACAACACGGGTAGGGATGAATAATGGGGATATATGTACCCACTCCGAATGCATACCCAAACCCATCTTGAATATAAAAAAATTAGTTTATTAACCATTCAGATTTGTCATGTTATAATAATTTCCATTGAAATTTAAAGGAGCAAACAAATTATTCAGTCAAGGAAACGTTAAAGTGAGCATGTTGTTGAATAATGCATTACAACATTGCCTTCGGGGATGAAAAAACTTCTTTTTGAAATAAAAAAATGATTAGCTACGAGGATGAGGATGGGGCGGGGATACCCGAACCCGTCGGAGAAGGGGATGCGATTCAATTTCTCATTCCCGTTTGATATGAGTAGGGTAACATGTAAGTATATGGGAGTCGTGGATGGGGACGAGGAAGGTAAAACCCATCTCAATCCCACCCCGTTGCCAACCCTACTTTATGCATATGAGATCAAACCAGACTATGATACCTTCGTTGAATTTTATGGGTAAGTCAACACTGGCGTGGATCAACCTATTGAACAGACAACAACTATACAAAAGAATGATATTAAATCTTCTCCCAATATTTTAAGAATGACGAAATTCTAGCCCGTGCTTGACACGAGTGTCCATACTAGTTTAATCAATTAGTTTATCCGCTATCAGTTATAAGCTAGCTAATAAGTCATCCGCTACAAACTCATCCACCATAAATTAGCTTATATGCCATTCGTTATTTTTTAATCAAAAAGAGCTTAAGTGAAAAGAGTGATTCTTTAAAAAAAATAAAAATAGAGTGATATTTTGTCCAAAGGAAAATAAAAAATGGAGAGTGCCATAATGGCCACATGTATACAGCGTTTAAGCTATAATTTTTTGATTTTTTTTCTCGCTAGCTTTTGCATTATTGAAAAATAAAATTGTTGAAATTGAGGTCTAACTCATCATGTGATTTGGGTTTTTTTTTCCAATACACCCCCTCACGCACATCGCTCTTTGGGCTTGGTGCGTGAATAGATTTAGGCGGTCTTTGAATTCGACAAGCTCTGATACCATGTTGAAATTTGGGGTCTAACCCATCCTTACAAAACCGGTTTGTAATGTGAGGATTGCCTACTCTTTATATACTCTTCTCAAGAGTCTTATCTATTCGATGTGAGAATTGGGTTGTGGCGAAGTGTCAGAAGAAAACCACCAATCTTCGGTGGAAGCGGGTTGTGGCGCTGCAACGAAAGAAGCAGTCGATGATTCAGGAGGAGAACTTCTGGTGGCCACAGAAGGCACCAAGACAGAAGGTGACATAGGAATTCGTGCCTTCCTTGGTGGTTGTGATTTGGTAGGAGATGAAGCAGCTAGAGATTGATCAGCCATCGTTGCAGTGCTTAACAACAATGCAGCCACAATCATATAGGTCAATTTCAGGTTGAAGAGACCCATTTTTATTTCTGTAATAAAGAGAACCTATGAGGTACTGTAGAAGGGTGTTTATAGGAGAATGAATATATGTTTTTGGAAGTTTTTAATAAATCATTAATGCAATTAACTTTCATTCCAATAGGAGAATAAATATATATTTTTGGATTATTTTAAAAAATCATTAGCGACATTAATTTTCATTCCAATACTATAAAAATAAAATTGATTTGATTCGAAAATACGTCAAACTGTAATTATGGGCTAATAAAATAAATTTATTTAAGTAGATATGGGCTAATTTTATTCAATATGATTTTTTTTTTATCATTGATTTATTATTATTTTAAATCAAACCTTCTACTTTTAGGGTTAATGGTAAACAATCAACATAATGGAGGAGATCGTAGTTCATTAATTTTTTTCGAAAGAATCGTAATTCATTCATGATTTGCAAGATCTTGACAAAAAAATTAGGCTGGTATATTTAATTTCCTAACATAAGTCCAGGATTTTTTTTTTTTTTTTTGGGTAGATAGAAGAGATGAAAA
>Ga0228710_1002245_pt1 | contig 30249 bp, 19 predicted proteins | sample MedpolnodulmetaG_FD_177995 | JGI IMG/M metagenome (GOLD analysis project Ga0228710, IMG submission 177995) | Root nodule microbial communities from Medicago polymorpha collected in Santa Monica, California, United States - pink nodules | ecosystem: Host-associated > Plants > Roots > Nodule...
CTACACAAAACATACACAACATTCATTCAAAACATTTCACAGCATGTATACACAACATTCATCATAAACAGTTCACAACATTCAATCATACCTTGTTAGCTCCCTTAGGAAGCTTCCTATCTGCACCGGTCTTTCCCCCACAAGTTCTCTGGTTATGGCCTAATTCCTTACACATTCTGCATCTCACAGTTTCTTGGTTTCTTTTCTTCATCCCACTAGCACCAGATGGTTTCTTTGGTTCATCATTTGTCTTCCTTCTCAACTTCTTTGGTCTACCAGGAGCTCTCCTCATTTTAGGTGGTAATATGGGATCACCAACTACTTCTGGCCAAAGCTTAGGTCCATTGGATGGCAAAATCAGATTGCTATAGCAGTCTAAGAAAGTTTGTTTTTTGTACAACATTATTAACAAAACAATTAGTAAAATAAGGCAAAATATTCAGATACTGAGGCAAAATAGTTAGTAAAACAGTTACATGTACCAATGGGCCACAAAATCATCTAGATTCTGGTTATTAAACCTCATACAAGCAATAGCATGAGGGCAAGGTATGCCACTGATGTCCCATTTTCTACAAGCACATGACTTATCTTTCAGACTAACAACATACTTATCAATGCCATCACTCACATAAAATGAAGAGTAATCTCTGTCCCCATGCCAATTTGGTGACCATCCATCAGCATCCCTCTTATTTTTTGTCCATAATTTTTGCAATCTTAGGACAAATATCACCTTCATATCTTAACATATAATCTCTCAGTCTCACAATCCTATTTGTTAAGTAAAACTTTAAACCCTCAAATAGAGAAATGATTGGATACTCTCTGTATTCTAATATGGCACTGTTAAATGCTTCACACATGTTATTGACTTGTAGTTCACAACATGTGTATGTACTATACCCGGATCTAGTTTGTCCAGATCATTGAGATTCACCTCATTTGTGTTCCACTCACCCCCAAACTCGTGAACCTTACCACACTTATATACAAAACCAGGGTCACAAATAAAGTAGCATTTGTAATGAAACCTTATCTTCAAGTAGTGGTCACCAGCAAACCTAGCAATAAATAAATCAATATACGTATAAGGGAGTATTCAAATACATACGAAATTTACAATACGTTACACTAAAAATGCGGTTTTAATACTGTATTTCTACCGTATAAAATACGATTTCCGTACAAAATACATCCCACCAACCATTTTTTAACTCATAACTATGTTGACTTCAATAAAGGAGTATGACAAACAAAGCAAAACAAAAGATAACTTACTTTGAGACATATATGTCAGGAATCTTCTCTGGGACCATGTTTTTGTTGTCGTTCAAAGATTCATCAAACTTCACCATCGAAGAATCGGTTGCCCACTTCATCTTCAATCTTCGCTTCGCACCAGTTGCTATTTTTGGAGATCTGAGATTTTGAGTATGAACATGGTGATCGATGATTCAGACAGAGCTTCTGAAATGTGTTTTAAGGTTATGATGAGATGAAATGAGTTATGGAAAGATAAGGTTAGATGAAAGGAATTGGGGGGAAAATGGGGGGAAAAAACCCTAGAATCTGAAGGGAGTGAGCTTCATCGCACGTGCCAGACTTTTCAACCTCAATTTTCTATTTTTTTAATTTTGCTAATTATACGCGTGGAAATAACGTAATTAAAAATAAAATAAATTGCCAGGTGGCGTGCCACATACGGTTGACTGAGTCAAAATTGACGTTTTGCAAAAGAGGGTAGACATAGGGGGTCACTTTTGCTATTTTTTTTTTAATAGGGGGCCAAAATTTCAACTTTTGCAAACTTAGGAGGTAAAAAGTACGTTTTAGCCTATATTTTACTACATATAGATGAGGTATCCCTTATATATAGTTATAGATAAATTATGGTCAATTATTATTAAGGCACTAATTCAATCATTAATTCATATTTTGTTGGGTTATATTTCTAAATGGATCTTGATTCTTGATTGATTAGGCCATTTTGTTAAACCCAATGTGAGGTCTATGTTCTTGGCCATTTAATTATTTAATTGTTGTCTCATTGTATTAAAAACCATTTAAAATAACACTATGGCGAAATAAAACCATTGCATTAGAAGCAACATAAACTCTCCCTTACTATTTTGTTGATGCACCCAATAGAATAATCCTTCAAATCGATGACATGAATTTAGTACAACAAAGTGTGCCCCTATTGATGCGGTGGGTTCTTATTACTTTGCTTAATCTGATTGTAATTATGATTTGATAATGGCCGACTATATATTTCTTTTTTTTAAGCATACACTAACCATTTAAAAGTTTTTATTTTTTTGATAAAACCATTTAAAAGTTTTTGAGTTCTCTCTTTGGCTTCTTAAAAATATAGTTATCCCTAACTCATATTGGATTAACGTACAAACCAATAAACTGTTAGAAATATCTTCGACCCCTTCCCAGAATAGGACTACGGGTCAGAATATATTTTTATGAGTTTATTATTTTGTACCTTACTCTAATCATGGTTATGACAACTATGTTTTCAAGGATTTGAAGAGTTAGATAGAGATCTTTTGGCAAGTGGAGTGTAAGCTCTAAGGAGGGATATATACACTGGCGGAGCCACACTGTGGCTAGGGGTTTTTATGAACCTCCTCAACTTTTTAAATTACACCTAATTTTCTAATATTTTTTGGTCTTGAACCCCCTCAAAATTAAGTCTTGCACCATATATTGCAAGAAATCTCTCCTTTCACTTGCAAGGACTCTCTCTCATTGAATGAGAGGATCCAAGTTCTCTCACTAAGAAAAAAGAGTTGTTGACGGTGCTACAACGCAAGGCTAGTTGTCCAAAGTCTAAGTCAAAGTAAAAGATTTCATTTTATTATATTATAAATTGATAATAGGTTTGAATCAAAACATAAAATGCCTTGGATTGTGAAATCTATATTTTAAAATTTTCACATGCCTATATATTTTCAACTTACTGTATCGGAATCATTTTTTGAAGGGTTGTATAGGATATTTAGCATTGTATTTTCAAATTTTAATTGATAAAATATTCTATAATAAGAAAAAAAAATGAAATACATGATTTTTTTTATTGAATAAATATAAATATATATTAGCATTTATAATTTTACTACGTTTGACCTTAAATACATCAACTTTTATTTTGTCTCTAAATAGGCAAACAACTATTTTCATAAATGCTCCGAAATTGCATACACATTTTATCAAGTGTGACTTTTTTGTTAGTAATTTTATGGATTAAAATGAACAACAAAAAAACATATTTGAGTACTAAATTGACGATCTAGAAATAAATTCAACGATAAAAACTAATAAAAAAGACACATGTAAATGTATTTGCAATTTCGATACATTTAAATATCATTATGACACTTACGTATTCATTCAGGTATCAAATGTTTGAACGTTCAAAAATTTGAACACCTAACCCAAGATCCAGATCCTGGCTACGCCATTGGATATATAGTCACTCCTAATCAAATCATTGATATTAATTACAATTAGTTCAGGAAGAGTTTGAGTAACTTGCATCAATGACAGCAAAAACTGTTGTATTAAGTCGCATCAAATATTTGATGGATCACTTTATCCGGTCCATCGGCATAAAGGTAAGTTGGAGCCTTCCATTCTTCTACTACATTGGTTTCCTAGTTATTTTTTTTTATCTTTTTTATCAAGGATGTTCGTGACAAGTTTAGAAAACAAAAAATTATAAGCAATATCTAGAATGAGAAAATAAAAATAAAAAAATCAACGCGTTAATTATTTAATTTAACGTTGGAACCACAACATCAATGAGTATAAGAAACAATAAATCTCAAGACAATGAACATCATCATTTGTTTACACAGTTTGATCAAGTGTGTTTACATATGCGATTATAAAGCAGTTGTAGTTCCGTACTATTACTTGAATGTAGTGGCGTTGTCAGAACCTTGGGTCAGGGGTTCAAACTTTTGAACTTTAATTAATACTCCCTCCGTCTCAAAATAATAGTCTCTTTAATATTTTTTCTTTTTCTCAAAATAATTTTCACTTTACAATACCAATGCAACATTTATTATTATTTTCCATCATTATACTCTTATTTATTGAATTTCATCTAACTTAACTACTCCACTAGCTACAATTAATAAGGGTATTATAGTAAATGATATTAATTTTACCATTGAAATCAACACAATTAATTATTTCCCTAATAATCGTACACAAACCTTAAACGACTATAATTTAGAGACGAAGGGAGTAATTTGGCTTAAACGCACTTTTGGCCCACTATGTTTGCCCTCGTAGAAATTTTGGACCCCTAACAAAAAAATGCAATTTTGACCCCTAATTTTGCCATGTTTAGGGAAATATGCTCTTTTGACCCCTTATCTTTACAAAAAAAAATTGTGATTATGACCCATTTTTTGGGACACGTGGCGACTTCTCAGCATAGTTGGAAAAATTAGGGGGTCAAAATTGCATTGTTTTTGTTAGAGGACCAAAATTGCTACGGTGGCAAACATAGAGGGCCAAAAGTGCGTTTAAACCTAACAATTTTATTAACATGCAATAAAAATGATATATATTCAAAAAATTACATTGTACTAATTTTTTTCTATTATATATATGTTTCATCTTTTTTATCATACAACCCAATCATCAGTGTCTTCATAGCAGAAAAGACAGTTTAAGTGAGTTGAGTATCAAAAGCTCATCATGATCAAGAGAGCGGTGAAGAATGTACTTACAAATTTTCTACCAACAAAGTTCTTACATTGACAACAGAGTTAAACTTACGTTCTTACGGGATGTGACTCAACTTTTAGACCAATCGACATCGAAAATTGTTTCGTCTTTTAGAATCATATCAATTTAATTTTAATAGTAAAAAAATATATAATTTTAAGTATAAGCAATGGCAGATTATTACTTAAATTTTAAAGCAAGTTTACCAAATAAATATAAAATGTTTAATGAAAATCATGTATATTTTTTTTTTAACAATTCAAAATGAAATATATTGCTCAAAAGCAAAGTGATTCATCCCACACAAGTTGTGCTAAAGTGATGAATCACCTAATATCTCTTACAACACCACAACACCTAATAAAGATGCCACCACCTAAAAATAAAGTACCAAACAAATTACGTGACACTCATACAAAGGATTGGATGTCTCCACCAATCGTGAAAACCAAAAGCAATAGGCTCAAAGTTCGAGGATAGCCATAGGAAAGAATTTAACTTTACTTTTTCAACAATACGGAAAGGATCAATAACCGTATCAGTGAAAACTCGGTTGTTTCTCTCCTTCCATATCAAATCATGCATATATGTAATAACTTTATGAAGATACAATCAAATGATGTGTTAGCCTATTGGATGTGGGATCCCTTTCATTTTTGTTCCGATAATAATAACAAGGGTTTGTCTAACGTGTGTAATATTGCACATGTTAAAGAAATTAAAATTACAATTTTTTTATTGAAAAACAAGAATTGTTTATTAAAAAATTATATATTTAATATAAAACTAGCATATAAACGGACACTTCTGTCTGAAAGTAGAGGAATATAATTTTATGTTTACATAAGAAAATAAATATTGTGGTACCATTCAATATTGGGAAATTGCATTGAAAACATTAAGTAAACCCCCTATCTTGGTCTCTAGTGGAACTTTTCCCCTTCCATCATCTCAGGTGGTTGCCATAGGGGTTCGCGTATAGACCGTCGTTGAAGGATAGTCTCCATGGTCCTCTATTTGCTTAAAATTTTCCTTACTCGATCTTCTTCTCTTCCCTTCCCACCATTTGCTTATCACGTGATTTTTCTCGCTGTAGTTACCACTCAAATCTTCAGGTTTGAGTTTCTAGTTATTAGTTTCAATATCTCATACTGCTCTAATGTTCATCCACTCTCTTTCGGTGGCTTCATATCCTATTCTTGTAGTTTATGCATATTTGACTTTTTTTTTTTTTTTTTTTTTTTTTTTTTTTTTTTTTTTTTTTTATGTAATTTTGATAGTAGTAGATCGTATTGTAAACAACCAAGAAGGAAGAGTAAAATAATGATTTGTGAAGTAAAAATAATGAATCATACGAAGAGTCTCTATTGTTGCAACCGGATGAAAATTTACATGCGCTAAAAGAATCAATAAAACCTTTAAAAGCTAACACTTATTGTCAAAAATGCTATGGTATTAAACCATGGAGGCAAGGTATGCAATGTCTCCTTGTTTCGCATATCACCTCTGGATTTCTTACAGGTTGTGCCTGGACCACTGGTTCGACAAGCTAGGGTTGAGGCACAAGTTGATGCCCTGAACCACAAGTTCGACAATTTGTAAAGGTTTAGGATTTTGGATTTGGGGATTCTGTTGATGACCAGGTTGGACAGGGGAAAAGAAGTCTACTATTCTCTCCATTTGAGTGGCTAATGCTTGATAACTTTGGTTGGTAGATTGGATCAATGGATTAAACATTGTTCCAATTTGTCGTGTTAACATATTAACCATCTCATGATTACTCTCATCCATTTGTTGTCTTAAAGAATTTTTCGAATATGTTGTTAAAAATGGGGGAGCGTTTCAACTAGGAATGCTAGAACTCGAAGGTATGTTTGCATTATATGGGGTATATGGAATTGCATTATCTGCAAATGTGGATGCATTATTGTGTAGGTCTGCCATCATTGATGTTAGAATACCATAGGGTTGTTCCCTTGTGGTCATGGGCATAGCGAAATTTTGCATAGCCAGGAACCTATTATCCAACGAAGTTCTAATATGGTGATGAGGGGACATAGGAATACTAGTGAATAGTGGTACAAAAGTCACCAAGTCTAGCTGCGTCATTGCAACAATTATCAAAACATTTGCAGGGGAAGTTACCTCCATTTATGTCGAAACTGGCATGGCCATGGTTGCCCCCATGGCAGTTGACACATTGACACCCACTGTGGGGGCAGGTGCCTGCGTAGATAGTGCTTGTGGAGATTGTGTGCTCCTCTGTGTAGATGATGCAGAAGTACCACTAGGACGAGTCATCTCTTTCAAGGCTCTACCACATCTTAAATGCATGCATAAGTAAAGTTTTCTCTAGAAAAAGTTTATCAAAGACAGTTACAAATTTCCAGAAATATTTTTCACGAGAACTTTTTAGGAAAAATTTGAAGTTATGGAAGTTTCTTCCAAAAATTGCACAAATAGGGTTCCACCGGGTGTGCCAATTTGTTTACCTGTGTTTTTGGTAAACAATAAGACTAGTTTTAAATAATTACTTGCATAATCTAACTAGAAATCCTATGGCATTTTTTGCAATTTTTTTTCTTCAGAAAATGCTTGAATGTTCATCATATTCATAGTTTACTTTATGAACAAGATGAATAAAATTGCTTTTTGAATGAAGATAACTGTCTTTCGAAAGAAATCAGTGAAGTAAATGCAAGTAAAACTTAAAATTGTAAAAGACAAAGAAACTTAAAGAAAAGTAAATTGCATTGCATTAATTTAAAGATGGTTCAACAAATCTTTACATACATTCTGTGACTCTTTTCTCTCTACGCTGGGTACTTTGAGTGTTTGAATTATGTAAATGAGATTTGTGACCAGTTTTTTCTATGAAAAACTACTCTATATACATAGAGAAAATAACTTCAAATCTAACGGCTATGAACCGAATGTCTTCGACAAGGACTGCATGCTTCCCACATGTCTGGACATTTAAAACTCGCGTCTCTAAAATCCAATAGTCTGTCGAATTAAAGTTTCTTGTGGAAAGCTTCCAACTTCCGTCGAACCTAGCAGCTTCAGTCATGGACAAAGAATTTTTGCAGCTTTGAACATGCCTTTACCTGTCGAATATACACAAGATAAAATATAGGCTAACACACATATAGACTAATTTATTTTTCATATAAAAATATTGGATTAAGTTGAATATTATTGAATAAATATTCAATTTAATTCCTATAATATAACTATCTCATTAATTTGGTCTCTAAACTTTTAAAATCAGCTAAAAGATTTTTAAAACTATGAGAAATACATCAATTTAGTCTCTCAGTTGACTAATCTAGTGACCAAATTGATAAATGAGAATATAGTTTAGTGATCATATTGATGTATATATATCTTCTTTTTTTAACAATAAAAAATGAAATATATTACGATCAAAAGAGACTCCTTAGAAGCACAAGGTGTGCCAGTAAGGGCCTCAAAAGTTTACAAGTGTACAATCAAACCAGTAACCAGGAAGCAACAACAAAACAAATTAGCTGATGCTCAAACAAACAAACGAGCTCGACCCCCACAAATGAGAATTTACACGAACATTAATATTAGTTGTCTTCGTCCACCATAAGGAGTGTAACTTAACTTTAACTAACAGTTGGTGAATGGTGCTTTCCTTTTTTCTTGAAAATTCTATTATTTCTTTTATTCCACAAAACTCATACATAACATAACCAAACAAGCTGCATAAAGGAACGCAGAACTCGCGGCCTTCCTGAAGAATAAACAAACTGAATAACATAATCCTGTAAATGGTACAGATCAGCCAACGAAAAGCCAAGCCACGCCCGAACAAGACCCCACATATAATCGAAACAGGGACAAGAGAGAAATAAATGATGAGCAGTCTCGATGCCTAGACACCCAGTCACACATAACTGATTATCATGAGAAATAATTCCACGCGCCACCAAATTGTCCTTCGTTGGCAACAGATTTGCGAAGAAGATGCCAAGTCAGAATAGAAACCTTCAAGGGAACCTGTTTATGCCAAATGAGATCTAAGGTAGCATCCAAGCCAAGTAACTCCTGAGTAGTAAGCTTCTGATACACACTCTGAATCGAGTAACCGCCACTAGGATCAAGCCTTCACTGCCAATAATCTTTAGAATTTTTCTGCAAAGAAATGCCATGAAGCAAAATCATACACTCCCCTAATAGCTCATCCTCCCACGCCTACAACCGACGGCGCCACTTCTAGGCCGCCCCTCCCTCATCCCACCCTAAACCACACATTGATGTGTGTGTGTGTATATCCATAACAATATATAAAAGAAAGGACAAAACTTAGATACAATTTTGTTAGGTGTTTTTCGTATGGTTCTCAACTAAAAATACAACTTTTTTGGAGATTACAAACTTTGAGAGAATTATGGATTTAAGAAAATCATGGTGAATTTGGTTAAGAACCATACGAAAAACACCTAAGGAATTGTACCTAAGTTTTTCTTAAATTTGTTTTTAAAAATACTATATTATTGGTGTTTTTGAAAAAGATTAGAATTTTTATTATATTTGTTATATTATAGTTTGTTAGAATTTATTGTTATTTAGGGAGCACTTTATTTTTTGTCGGAGACTCTTTCTCATACTCGTGTGTAAACTCTCACACACGTACACAAAAACACAACACAAACCACCGAACAAGATTCACAGAATCAAACAATCGCAAAAAACATGTCTCGTTATTCCTCTTTAAATCCCTTCGCAACAATAACAACTAACTCACTATATTCCGATTCTGACACCGATTCACTGAGTCAATTCGTCACCGATCTCTATGAAAATCGTTCCCCCACCGACCCACCTTGTCCTTGGGACGACGAAGACGATGAAAATGATCCACGCATAAACCCTTTCTCTTACATCGCTGATTTTCAACCACCAGAAGAACCACAATTATGGTTAGGGTTTGGTGATGAACATGAATATGAAAATCAAACTCAATATAATGATGATAATTATGATGATGTTTTTGAATTTTCTTCATTAGTTGGTGGAGGTGATGGTGGTGATTCTGGTGGGCTTAGGGTTGTTGAATTCGGTACCGATTCGGAGTCGAGTGGGAATGATGAGGAGTTTGATTATGGTGGGGAGAATGATGATGAGAGGGTTAGTGGGTTGTGTTGGGATAGTCTTTGTTTGGAGGATGATCATAGGAGTGGTTTGAATGATTGGGAGGAAGTGATTGAAGGGAGAGTCAATGAGATTGAAGATTCGTCTAGTTTGTTGATTGATGAGGTTGAGGTTGAGATTGATGAACAATCGATGGAGTCGGGGTTCGAGGGGGAAGAAGATGAAGCGGGGGAAGAGGCATTGAGGTATTTGGAATGGGAGATTTTATTGGCTTTTAATAATTTAGAGAGGAATGGTGGATTGGAACATGAAGATGAGAGTTTGAATAATTTGTATTTAGCTGTTCATGATGGGATTATATCGGGGAATACGGATTATGACATTCTTTTCGGACAGTTATTGGAGAATGACAGTGGTTTGAAGGGTAGTCCACCGGCGGCGAAGAGTTTCGTGGAGAATTTACCGTTGGTGGAGTTGACTGAGGAGGAGCTGAAAGAGAAGGATGTTGTGTGTGCTGTTTGTAAAGATGAGGTAACGGTGGAAGAGAAGGTGGGGAAGTTGCCTTGCTCACATTGTTACCATGGTGATTGTATTTTGCCGTGGTTGAATATTCGGAATACTTGTCCTGTTTGTCGGTATGAGTTGCCAACGGATGATGATGATTACGAGCAGAGTAAGGTTCGTAGGGTGGCTCGTGATCTGTTGGACTATGCTGCATAGATGTAGTTTTTGACTTGTTGCTTTGCTTCAGGTTATACCCTCAAATTTCTGTAAATAGTAGTTGGTTTTGTCTCGTTTATTCAAATGATGATGAGAAAAAATCTTTTGCAGTTAGTTTTCAATTTTCATGTTATGGTGGTTGTGGTTTTGGAATAAGTTTTATACCATTTTGTGTGCATTGGATTTGATTTACTCAAGAAATGGATGCTGTTAATATTCCATTTTATGTTCATAAAGTTGAAGTATATCACAAGATGGATCATGTTGATGGGTTAGTTAGTGTTTCTCTTCATAAAAAATTAGTTATTGTGTTTAAGCATCACTGTTCAGAATCATATTGTATAGTGTTGATCATCTGTATGTCTTTAGTTTAGCTGACCCTTTTTCTAAGGAAAAGGAAGATTGGAAAACCATTACTAATTAGCTGAATGGTTTTGTAAGTTTGTAACTTTGTATAAGTAAACATGGTTCTTAATTCTTGTTCACTTAGTTTTCCGTTTTTGATATGAAACTGTTATTGACTTTATTTTATCTTGCGTTAGAGAAATAACTTATACATAAACACTTATATGATAAACGCTTGTGCTATAAGCGCTTGATCTAGTTGTTTATCCAAACAGGATCAAAGCAGATATTTGTGTAGGGTATACAAAACTTATGGACCGTAAGTTTAGCCCTTAAAGTTTCTCCACCAGAAATCTTTAACTAATGCAATACCATGCTGGAATGTGGATTCTGAAGCATTACTCCTTTTTTTTTCCATATGCATTTTTCTTATGCCCTTCATATTTGCATTGTTTCTTGAATAATTTGCATTTGGGTTATAGGTTTTTCTTTCTGTTGTCTATTATTTGAATTTGCATCAGGTTGATTGTTTAGTCATGCTTAATCTTTTGTGCAATTGACATTTTAGTGAGGTCAGTTTAACACTTGATGCTTTTGTTGTGCAATAATTTTTGCTTGGGATTATTAGAGAGGGAGGAATTGGAGTTAGCGTATATTGTGAACTTGTATTGACATTTATGTATCCGTGTTCTTGTTTGAAAACTGGTGATGAGGTGGATGGACGGTGTTGCCCTCTCTTGTTTATACTAGTAGCTTCTTTGATGCAGTTGGATGGTGAAGGAATTTTTAATGGTAGTTAAGATGTAATTTGATTGCTGTAAATTGTTTTGGGGCTTTTGGTAACGTAAAGAAGTTGCTGTTTTGCGTTGGCAAGTTGTGGTATGGTGGTAGCATCAAATGGCACAGAAGTCTCATATCTCAGCTAGTGGTGGTGCGTTTTGGTTGGTGCAGTGGAAAGTATTTTATATCTTGGCGTTTTGGCTTTTTTGATTATTGGGTGTGATCATGTTTGCTTGCCCTTGATTTGGCTGCCGCAATTTAGTATGCTTGGTTCATTTTTATTTATTTTTTTGGTCAAGGTATGCTTGGCTCATTTATCTAAGGATAATTGACAGTTGGTATGAATAAGGGCGGCAAAACATATTATAGCTTGAAGGAGTCAAATGAGCTAATAGTCCCAGATTTTCACCATTACTTTGCTAAACAGAGTTTAGCCGTGCTGATCTTGGTAGTTAAAGGATGGGCAGTAGATGATTTGGCTCATGTACGTTTTTTGTGGTCTGCAGAGCATGTATATCGCATGCTTCCTTTGGTGTTTTATTTTTCTTCATCTTGTCCTAGCACATGATTGAGTGTCCTCTTCAACCCTTCATAGATAGTGACCCTTAGGAGTGTTCACCAATGATGTTGGACTAGACAATATTAACGAAATGAACTACTTATCCAGAAAACAACCTTTTATCTTTTAATTCATGTATGTCAAGTAACTCCAGACCCCAACCTATCAGAAAATGCTGCAGCAGGCCGGGAATGTTTGCCGTCATCTACATGCGCTTAAGCAGCTGCCGTCATCTTCTTTCAAAAAAGGCAACCAGGTATTCTCTAAGAACCTTATGCTTTACAAAGTTCTAAGAAAGTAAATGTAATGCAAATATCACACATAAATAGGTATTTATCATGTTTTACTGGGGATTAGACGACCTTGGACAGTTTTAAAATATAGGTTTATCTTAATTATAGTTGAGAAATGTTTTCGTTCAACCAAACTATGAAATGTTGTTTACCCTTAACCAACCCTTAAATTTACAATAAAATCAAGTACCTCGAATGAAAATCATATTTTATAACTACAATTGAGAGAGACATTTGGGTTTTCAGTTTATTATTAGTATTCAATGTGGCTTAAACTCATTCAAACACTTGTCAATAAGGTTAATATGAATGGTGGAAAGTTGTTGGCATTAGTTAAGAAATACAATGATCGTTTCAATCATGTGTACAAGCAACACAAGAAAATTAAATATGATGAAATATTATGTTTAATTCTTTAGAGAATTAGGGGTACTAATTCACAACAGTTTCAAGTATAAGTTAGCCAGCAATACTTCAAATGTTGACAATCTCTGTAGCGCTGACGTTTCTGATCAGAGACGTGTTTGTTGTCCATCTCCGATACATATATGATTACATTTAATTAGTTCTTTTCTTAAAATGATAATCAGTATCTGGTGTTCGTGTTTGAGTTGGTAGTTTACAATGGAACAAAATTCCAAGCTCTCAAGTCCTGAAAATATCTTTAATGACTTCAATGTATAGAAGACGTTGATATACATATCTCTCTATGACAAGCACCACAGTGCACAAAATGTTGTTCAAAAGAACAACAAACCCTACTCTTAAGTATATGAAAATGCAAATGAAGGTGAGCGATATAAAAACTTCTCCAAATGAATATTGTTGAGATTTTGTGTGGAGTTGCGAACTTGCAATGGTGCCTCGTCTTCTTTACCTCCTATTTTTGCATCTCCAGATTCTCTAGCAAGGCAGGGGCAATCTTGTCCATGGCAGGGATTACCATGACACTAAAATTTAATTTTTGTTTTGATTTATGTATAGATATAACTTTCGTTTATAAGTATTTATTTTGTTATTCTATTATATGTTTTGTGAATCGGTGTTCAACTCTTAGGAAACAAGTTTTTCTTAATTCTCCAAGATAAACGAGGGTCATTCCAATGGGTGACATCTTCTAACAAATGTTTTTCAATATGCAGCGACAAGGATTGAACCATTCACCAATTGATTAAGTGATTTAAGTATATAAAACTTGTGTAATGATATATTGGTATAATTTGAGTGTTTTTTAAGGTTTTCTTCACCACTCCGGACACTTGTATCACTTGGGAAAAGAGTTCTTCAATTATTTATATACATACATATATACATGCATTGTAGATTATATACAATGTATAAAAAATGAACAATTCATTTTCCCTATAGAATTATTTTTTATTTGGGAATAAATTTAGAGTATCCTCATAGTCATAGTCGTTAGTCGAATGGCTAATCTTTTAAGGATGTAGTGCATGTTTGAATTTGTAGTGAGTTTGATAAAATCACGGCAAGCCACCATGGTTATACAAAAATTACTTAGAACTTCTACAAAATTGTACTGTCATCACGATTTTGATGAGTCACTACAACATCAAACGTTCATGTATAGTGCTAGTTAAGAAGCAATTCTTCTCTCAGCAAATAAAACTGCATGTCTATTACCAAGATTCAAATTTGAGACATATGGTCAAATGGCTCAAGGTACTAGGTAGCTATGAAACCCTCTTTACCCAAACGTTTTTGCTCATTCCCAAGTGAAATTCCCTTTTTACCTTTACGTGACTTAAGTTACGCTAGTACAAACTGCCACGTGATTTAAGTCACGCTTGTTCTGTGTGCACCAGAACAGGCAGACAGTGGTCACTGCCTTGTTCCCTGTTTAGCTCCGTTCCTTCGTTCGTTCATACATAGGAACAACCATTCATTCATTCAACCAAAACTCATAATTTAGAGAACGTGCATTCATCAATTCATGATTAGAAACACAATTTTAACGAAAATTAACTCAAATGTCGTAAAGAGGCGCAACCGCGCAAATGTAAATGTATTACATCCAAATCCAACAAAATGACATAAAAATACTATAAATATAAAAATAAAAAATAAAAAAGTCATAAAATAAGACACTACTGCTACTCCTGTGGACTGTGACTCCTAGACCTCCTCCGTGGAACTTGCAGATGGTCAAACACGCTATACTCGGTCCAGAGGCCCTCCAAAATGCTGAAGAAGAGTGGATTTGAAACCACCTCTGGAATCTCCATCACATGCTCCACTCTGTCTCTCATGCTGCTAATGACCTGCAATGGATTGGGAGGATGTCTGGCCAGTCCTGGTCAACAAGAATATCCTGGTAGACGGGTCTCGGGATGACAATGTCAGACTTTGGAGCAGGGTTGACGATAAGAGGATGGGATACACGGTAGAACCACCTAATGTACCTATATGAATGCTTCCAAGGCTCGTCGTCAGGGACCTGGTGACCCCTCTGTTACTAGGGAACGACATGCAGAGCAAACTCCAAGAAGGCAGCAACCACATCTGCTGGGGCAAGAGGCATAATCGTAGTAGGTGGTCGGGGAACTTTCTGAACATATCCGTACTGCCTCACAACCCACTCGGGCAAGTGACGCACCATCTTTTGTTTCCCAGCCATGATCCATCCGGAGTACCAGCACACGTCTTGAAAAGGCGTCACGTCTCGCCGGTGCTCGTACGGCCTCCAGGTGACATGACAATGCTCCATCGAATCCAACAAGCCTCTGAAGTGATCAGCTTGTTTAAATGCCCTTTGAGGTCTCCATCTACCCACATACGAGTTCTCCCGTTCGTAATCTTGACATCTCGACCTCGGAACCACATGTCTGAGGTGAGCTATAACCCATCCCTGCAAACACAAAGAGACAAATCTATATCAGCACACAAGTGTCATACAAGAAACTATACATTTACGTTTAACTTTAAAAAAAAAAAAAATTACCACAAGCAAGCTCATGTAACCACCAATGGAGCCAACATGTGGGCTGGAGGTAAGATTCAGCTGCTCATACAAGAAAGCAAGTCTCATCGCGCCCCATGACCACGTGCCTATTTCAGCCAAATCCCGAATCGCAAGCATCCACAACATATTAATGGTTTTGTTGTTCTTGCCGACAAAAAGTGTGTAGCCAAGCAAGAGCAACAAAAACGCCTCGACACAAGTGGGCCTAATACGACTCAGCTTCTGCTCCTCCTCCTCTGATAAATCCTCCCCCGGAAAATGGTTACACTTATTCAACATGTGCTCATAACGCTCTTTCAGGACCGTGTAAGTGACAAAGGCACCTGAATTATTACTCACATGTTCCACCGCGTCCTCCACCGGAAACAATAGGTGAGTCACCATCAGCTCTACACCAAGGTCAGGATCTAAATCATCCTCCTGAATGAGCCGTCCAACGTGATGGTCATCTCCCCAACAGGCAGATGGAAGCTGCTGGTCTCCTGATGTCATCTCTCAGCCATAGCACACACTTACTCGTGGGAGATGTTGTCGTACCCAGCCAGAAGGAGGGGCCTTAGACCGGATGCATCCACCGGGCCCCAAAACCAAGGGTTATCTTTTACCGGCAACGGAAGTGACAAGGCAGAAAGCTTAAGTTTCCTCCTGTGCGAGACGACATTCATCTTACGATCCGTTTGCAACTGAAATACAAAAAAAAAAAAATTAAATAAGTAAAATAAACATGAAATAAACTATAAATATTATACGTAAAATAAACTTGACATAATAATAAACTATAAATATTCTACGTAAAATAAACTTGACATTATAATAAACTATAAATATTCTACGTTAAAAATAAATCAATTATACTTAAATACGTAAAAAAATAAATCAATTATACTTAAATACGTAAAATAAACATGACATATTCTACGTAAAATAAACTTGACATAATAGTAAAATATCAGTAAATTAAATAAAGCAATTATACTTACTATTTTATCGTTCTAAAGCTTGAATGCCACATGTTTACCGAAGTCCAGTAAAAGAGACAAGTCGTAAGACCCCCCTGGAAAGCCCACATCCTCATCTTCCATACCAACCTTTGCATGCTATTGAGGCTGCTGCTCAAGATGCTGCTCATGGTGCTGCTGCTGAGGAGGCTCGACATACTGTTGCTGAGGAGGCTGATACCCCTGGTGATACTCATATCCATCATGATACTGATAACCCGGCTGAAATTCAGGCTGCTTCTGATACACCTGCTCCTCATACGCCTGCTCATGCTGGTATTGTGGCGGGTCCACAATCTGGGATGGACTCGTCTGTGACGTCGATCCCCCTACAACATCATCAGTAGCAAGTCTCGTGCCCCCCGCTCTCCCTCGACCTCGACCGGGAGGACGGCGTAGTGCATCCTTCTCCCTCCTTAAACTATCAGTAGGGGTAGGCCTCCCTGCCCTAAATCTGTCAGTCCTCTCATGCTCATACATATCTGCACAAAAAGCAAAAAATCTATAACACATTTTCACACAGACTTAAAATTTCGACAATGTCATCTTTAATAATACAACAACACTATAATGTCTACAATGTCATTTAAATCCATAAACTACCACATTGCAGTCAAATTAACTATAATCAACATTAACAAACACAATTCTAACTAATTACATCATTAACAATCCAAAAAAAATATCATTCAGGCATTTTTACCGAACACGTAGTGTGCAATTTTCAAACAACTATGTAATCTAACAATTTCTACATCCTAAACTACCACATTGTACCCTAAACAACATCTAAACAACAATTCCTAAGTTAAATCATCATTAACAATCAAGCAAAATTTTAAAAAACCTAAAAATGTAAATTTTCTACAAAAATTCAAAAATTTCAACAAAAATAATGCAAAGAAATAGGATAGTCATCACTTACTTGATATTATGGATGAATTTGGCTTTGAATGGCGCAAGAACGGTGAAATTCTGATTTTGGGGTGAATTTTTTGTGTTTGGAAAAGTTGAGAAATGAGGGTTCTGGTTTTGTGTTCTGCTCATAACTGACTTAAGTCACGCTGCGTGACTTATGTCACGCTAACATCATAATTGGCATGAGTTAACTCACACTACGTGAGTTAACTTACATAAAGGTAAAAATTGAATTTCACTTGGGAATGAGCATAACCATTTGGATAAAGAGCAGAACTCAAACCCTGATACTCCAAAACGGAAACGTACCTGCATCGAATACGTATCAGATATTGATACTCTACGGATATTTGTGGATATGCACCCACGAAATATCAAAATGAATTATTTAAATTTTAAAAAAAATATTTTAATAGATACATACTCTGCAGATACACAATGATACTTATAAGATACTTCACAGATCGATACGTATCGTAGAAAAAGACGAAGAATCAAAAAGTGAGACAATGTTGTAAACATTCAGTAGAGATGTATATGATTCAATTTTAGATATGCATAACTAGAATTGTTTCTCGATGAACCAAATAAACTTATACTTCTTGTGGATGAAGGTAACGAGTGAGAGGTGATTCAGTTAATCAACATTAGATAAAATTTGTGTTGAGTTATTTTAATTAATGTCTGTTTTCTTTAAGTATTTTACATACATATAAGTTTTAATATAAAGTTTTTGTTAACGTATCTTAGCCGTATCGTATCCTAAATTTTAAAAAATTCACATATCTGCGTACCCGTATCGTATCGTATCCGGATCCGTATCCGTATCCAGGCTTCATAGGAGATTCACGGTCTGTTGGAATTTGAACAATCAATATGTGACAAGTTTTGGGATATCCATTTAAAAATATATATAGAATGAAAACAAATCATTATTAAATGGACAACGGTATACAAATAGATTCTCATACAACTTTTGAGTTGTCAAAATAAACTATTATTTGATAAAATTAAGTAGTAACTTTAGAAGACTTAAACTTGACAAATGTGATTTTTGCATCATCTTTGTTTCACATAATCAATTTTTTTAAAATTGAATTTAAAATAATAAATTTGTTTAGCTTAAATCATCCTAATGCAAAATCACATTTGAGAAAAAGAAATTTGTTGAAATTCTTTATCAATTAAAACACAATCTGCGACAGCCAGAGAAGGATTATTTAGTTCAATTATAAGGAGTTATGAAACTAAATAGAATTGTAACATAGTTTCTGATAATCTTTGCCAAGAGACTAAAGTAGAAGTCAAATCATTTTGGTTGCCAGTAATTTGGTGGATAGAATCAAACATTGTAAAGCACATGAAACATAGGATATCTAGTGATGTTTTTCTCAATCATTCCAACCTTTTGCTAAAAATCTACAACTAGATAACGATCAATACTTTAAAAGGGAAGCAAAATATCTCATGTACGATGAACAGAGAGAAAATTACAATTGTTGTATTTTGATGGCATCCAAATTGTGTAAAAAAGAAAAACTAGTTTGTGGTATGCTTAAATGCAATGTCGATGCCTCCTTTTCCAATGTTAGTAATGAAGTAGGTATAGGCATATGCATCAGAGATGAAGAAGGCCAACATATTCGCTCTAAAACTATGTGGTTCACTGCATTATGTTCGGTTGATATAGGGGAGGCCTTGGGACTCTACCATGCGATTCGGTGGATATATGACTTACAACCTACAAATGTTGATTTTGAGGTTGATTCGGAAAAAGTAGCTGGTTATTATAATGGTCTAGGGAGATATATCACCCAATTTGCTCTCATTATGGATTGTAGTATGCAGCTTTGTAGTGCTCAACTAACAAACTCTAATGTTAGTTTATTAGGAGGCAAGTGAATGAGTTGTTCATGGATTAGTTAAGGCAGCCACATCCTTACCCAGCTTCCATATTTTTGATGAAATCCTAACATGTATCACTGATTTGATTAATAATGAAATGATATAGGCAACCTTTTCTATAAAAAAAAAACTAACAATTAAGATTCAAGAATCATCATCTTGACATGCAATTACTCTGCATCTTTTTCCGTTCTTTTAATCTAAATAAGTGATTTTTACATAGATAACATTTTTATTGTTTTATTTTATTTTATTTCGTTGTTTGAGTGTGGAATTATATTGTAAGTCGATTTAGCACGGTGTTGTTAGATTTTCCGTGTTGATGCATTGTTTATGTGGTTCATATTCAAAGATGAACTTTAATCTATAGATAATAATAAAGCAAGCTTATTATCCCGATAAGTTTGCCATTTGTCCTTCTATGATCAATTCCTTCCAACATACTCTTCCTAAATAATTGCTAAAAGAGGAAACTATTAGTCTAATTTACTATTAGTATTTTTTTTAATTTGTTAATTATGAATGAATTAAATAATTTTAAAAAAAAGTTATTGGGAATCAAACAGTTAAATAATTTTTAACTTTGATTGACATATTATTACTAGCAAAAACCCGTTTGCTCCTCCTTACCTCTCAATATCTCTTCCTTACAATCTGAACCATATTAGGATGATTTCAAACATGTGATTCCTCTTCCATATGGGTTTTCTGATTTTTTATATCTTCCTTTTATTTTCTCATTTGCAAAGCTTCGGATTAACTTATTTTTATTTCGTTGTATTTTCAGGGAAACCTATTTGCTCAGTTTGTCTTTTGGGCTAAGTATTTTGGCAAGTTTGTCATTTGTCATCTCCCAAAAGCATCCTTCGTTATTACTTCCTAATTATTGCTTAATAAGGAAACTATTGTAATTTCTTTATTTTTATTTTTTTGCGAATAATTTTTTTTTAGGCAAAAAGAGTTTCATTCTTCTTGGTTTCACCGTTTCAGTCCGTGAACGTTTCAATTTACACCTGTTCTTAATATTTCACGGTCCACTTCTCATTTCTCATATATATATTTAATTAGGGAAATATTAACTTGTGTCATTGAGACATAAGTTAAGAAGTCAAATATAGAAGTTTTGTCTTGGAAATTGCGCATTCAATATCTTAAAAGTTTCAAAAGTTATATTTTTAATATAAAATTTATTTTGAATTTCTATTTTAAGCATGACCCATTTAATTAAAGTAAGGTGTTATTGGGTTCATTTGTTGTTTGCTCTCTCCTTTTAACTCTAATTGGGACCAATTTCTGTTTCTCATCTCAAAGAATGGGAATGAAACTGGCTTGCTTCTCATCGAAGTTGTATATTATTCCATTCAAATTGCTATGTCGCATTTTGATCAAGGGATAATGTTCAAAGAATGGGAATGATGGAGCTATTTTTCAGCATTTGATCATAGAACTTTTCTCATTCTATTTTGAAAGATAAGTTCAGCGATCATCAATTTAATTTCTTTTAAACTAATTTTTACTGATGAAACTGTTAAAGAAACACTTAATAGTGTAGGTCATGTGTGATTTTTTTTTGTTTTTGACAATTCTATGCCATATTTGATATATAGATTCTTCATCATCTGTTGTTGCATGTTGAACGTATCTGAAGTAGCTGAAGTCAATTTTTTTTTTTAAGGAGCTGAAGTTGATGGTGTGAAGCTTGCACCAACAATGCAAATTGAAAGAATAATAAAGATACAAGTTTGAGGAGATATGAAGAATTGTAGCATTGTCTTTATAGGCTATATGTAAAATTCATGTAAGGGTCATTATTCTTTAGTTTGATTTGGGATCCGTCAAATTTAATAGAAAGTTCTTTATTCTTTAGTCTATGGATTATGTATTGCTTCTCTGTAATTTTTATTATTACATTACTATCTGAATTATTATGTACCCAAGTTGATTTATTAATTTACTATAAAAACAAAAAAAAAAAATAATCATGTATGCTTGAACCAGAGGGAACTGGTATTGGTTTATGGTATGAAAAATGTGTGATTACTCTCTTATAGGTTATGGTATTAGTATCCTCTAATCATTATGTGTTTGAATATGTTTTGCTAGAAAAATGAGTGTCTGCTACACCTGTTTTTGATGGCTTGAATCCTGTCAAACATTTTTTGAAATCTGATGGTTATTTTAAAATTAGAATAGATACAAATGCGACAGCAGATGCTATGATATTTTGAAGGCATGATATGATACAAGCACCGCTAATGAATTTGACTTTTTATTATTATTTACATTTGTAAGGTCAACCGTTGAATTAGTCATTCTTAAACAGAGAGTAACAATAAAAAGAAGCCTCTCTAAATGCTTTGAAGGAATTATGTATGTTTGTAAAAGACGGAGCTTCCTCTAATGCTTCATTTTGTTCCACAATCTGTTTTAGAGGCAACTTCTGGTAAAACTCAAATGTGTCCAACACTGTTGTTTCTATTGTTCTATTCATAAAGAACCTTCATTGCAAAAAAAAAAAAAAAAAAAGAGTTTATTTTCCGACTTTGAGGCTACTAATTTAGATACCAATTTCGGAGACGTTAAAAACGATTTGGATTCTATTCACAAATTGCACATGTAAGTTTGGAACTGACATGACATTGTATATTTAATGTGTGGCAGAGTATCAAATCTATGTCACTAACGTTGAGCATAACAGTTGTATATTTAAACTGGTTTTTTATTGCTCTTATTGTTGGCACATCTTATGCTATGATTATTGAAATTTAATTTAGATACACCATGAAGCTTAAAAATTCTCTTATTTTCACATGTTCCATTTTCACGTTTAATGTATACCCTTAGAACCTTATGTTAAATTTAACACGATTTGATATAAAAAGTATAAATATTTTCCCGTGCGGTGCACGGGACACACTAGTCAATTATAGACTAATCAATGATTTGGAGGTCAACTTTGCAAGTCACTTTGGTTTTATCATATTATTTATAGGTATTTTGTAGTTATATGATATTAATTTGTAAGTTGTATATTTGTCTGTAGGTTTATCCCTTTTTCGTTTTTCGCAATATTGAATTTGTGGTTGTATTCAATATACTTTAACAATTCTAAGTAATGAATGTTTTATTTTCTTTTTGTGAACAAAATAAATAAATCAAGAATCTTCAATGTGAAAGCATATCATGAATTATTTCTATAATCTTACGTGAAGGCTATGCAACATAAGACATGCAATGTAGCAAATCAAATCAATTTTCACATGAGGCTAAAATGAAATCTCTCATTATTCATACTCATCATCAAAATTGCTCGTTTGTTTTTCATGTATTCTTAAATGATGAGATATCACATTTTACTTTCTCCTCCGTTTCATTAGCACTAAATGTCATTATGCCAATTATTGTCTCTCAATTATGCAAATTCCTATTAAAAAAGTAATTGATATAAAAGTATTAAAAATAATAGGAAATCTAAGGTTGACACTTAATACCAAAGCTAAATGATGATTTACTAATTAATTTTTTTTAACTTTAGTGATGATGTGAACTTTCTTATATGGGCCATGCATTTGCAAATTAAAGTTGGTAAATAACGTGTGCTTAGATGTTTTGGGTGTTAACCTCTCGATCCTCTTCGGAAGAAAGAGGTCTTGATGATTTGGAGTTCGGCAAGAACTGTTTTGTCTAGGAATCAAACTTAGGTTTTTCTGAATGATTTGTTCTTGATGAAGCTCATTAACCACTTGAGTCGAATTACTTAATGGAACTCATTATCGCTTGCTTAGTTTAACTCAGATTTATAAAATAATTTACTAGAAAGAAATATTTCTTTAGCAATGATAGAAAATAAGCATGTATATAGTATTTCTCTAAGAAATTATTGTAGTAAATAGAACTATTGATAAAAGTGATTGAGGTTAGTGACATTAACTAACCAATACCTTAATGATTCAACAAAAGCCCAAAATTGTGCAAGCCTAGGGAGAGAAAAGAGCCAAACTTTTTCTTATCTTTTTCATCCTTGAATGGCATTGGTGATTAGATGGTCAAAATTATCATCTTGTGAGCTTAGATCATTGAAAAGAAAAATATGATAGACAAATTAAAGTAGCAAAGTAACGATCGTGTGGTGAAGAGTACTAAATTGTTGGAAACAAAAAGGGCTTGAACTCACTCTTTTAAACCTCTTGGCCATGTTGGCAATTTGGCTCTTTGACAGGCAAAAGCCTGAGATGCATGATCTAGCTTTCTTTATTGGTCTAAATTCTCACAAGTTGCTTTCTTTATATCAATCACAAAGAAAAATTATCACTACCCGAAATTTATCATTGAATCTAAATGATTAGAGTTGAATGGAAGTGAATCTCTTTAGACCAAGACTTTGTTTAAAAGATAACAAGACCCTAAACACTTAGACCATAAAATATTGGCACATAAAACAACTTTGTGACCCAGAGGTTTATCTAGGAGTACAAGTAAAAGGTAAGTCCTCCAAAGAAATACTTAAGAGATTACGGGCCAAACAAAGAAAGGAGAGTATCTCCTAAATATAATAGAGTTTAGGTTCTATCATTAAAGCTTAGACAGCTTCTTTTCCCATCCTATTAGCTTCTCGCACGCCTTATTCAATCCGGATTATAGAATCCGAACGACATAAAAACCTCCAAAAAACACATTGAAACGTTTCAAATTTTAAAATTCAAATAGGGCGTGCGAAAAACTCATAGGATGGGAAAAATATCATTCTAAAGCTTGTAATTATAGATTTTCTATTTACCAAAAAAGAAAACTATAGATTTGCTAGAGGCCCAAGGGAAAGATAATTTCTCAAGAGGTGTCTTTGGTGATGATTTTGGACAAATTTTTACTTAGATAGTCATCAATGTGAAGCAATGACTTTAGGCCTAAAAACATAATTACTTAGTATTAGTAACTGATTTTAACTTTGAAAGAAAGTCTATCATAATTACAGAAGACCTAACCTTAAGCTCTTCCTTTTAAAGCTACTCACTCTTGGGGCAACCCTAATTTTGGAGTCGAGGTCTTACTTAAAGTTAATATTCAAGAGATATGGGAAATGAAAGTTGCATTATATCTATTTGCACTTTGTCTAAGAGTACAGAAGCGCAAAACACTAAACTTATATGTTTGGTTGAGGAGAGGGGAACACAATTTTTTTAGAATCAATTTTAGCTCCTCCAATATTAGGGGATTTAGTGGAAAAAGAATATGTATGTATTTATAATTTTTTATAGGCATTAGCTAAAGTAATGTTAGATACTTACATTAATTATCATATTAAATAACATAGTTAAATTAAAAATATAAATTAGGACTTATCTTTGTTAAGATTAATCCCCTTCTCTGGTCTAAACCAAACATAACATCTTGTTTCTGGGGTATCTTGCTAAGTCTATTTCCTCAATTGTATTTTTGTTTTGGTTAAGCTAGTTTGTTTATCATCTTTTTTTCCATGGATGTATTATTATAAATATTGGCACTCTTGTGCTTGATCATTATTAAAAAAAAATCTTTTGCCTTTTGAAAATAAATAAATTTTCCTTCTCATTTCCTCTCCTTCATCAAATTTAAAATACCAGCTTCTCTATACTATCGAAGATTAACCCCAAGTGGTGGATGCATAGAATATGTAAATGTTGTAAACTCCAGAGTATTTTAGTTTAATTTCTCCTTAAAAAAAAATAATACATATGCTTCTTTGCCTTTTTTTAACCAGAAAATGTATGGTTTCATTTCTAAGGAGCCAATATTGATTTTGGAGATGTAGAATTGGTTAACATGTTTCGTTTCTTTAAAGTAGAATTGATTTTTTCTCTAAAATTGATTTTATCTGAAGCTAACATTTGTAACTTCTAATTTTAAATTTGAGTTTTAAATTTAAATTTATAATTCTCATTTCTACGTAAATGTATCCAAATACTTTATCTTCAATTCATTTAAAATCAATTTTTTTTCTCAGAATCATACCTATACTGAATAAAAAATTAAACTCTATGAAAGTGTCTCTTGGGAGTAGTGAATTCATATCTAAAAAGGAGGTCATTTGTCAGGGAACTCGAAAATGATACCGTCCCTAAATATGAGTATGAAAAGTCAGTGACGACTCCATAACATTGAGAATATTCGCACTAAGGTAAGGTCAATCATTTGTGTAAGTTTTACTATTTTGTAAGTTTTCACTTTGATCGTATGTGTTTTTCTACTTGACCAATAGTTTAAACTTCTTTGGGTGAAAAGAATTGGACAAGCAAATGTCTGGCCATTTATATGTAATCAGATTTGAATGCTCAACTTTTTACCGAGCATATTAACATAAAGTAAATATTCTTTTTGGCACTATGATTGGTGGAAATTAAATAATGTCTGCTATGGTTGCATATATAATGCCAAAAGTTTTTTTACTGAGCATATTAACATTATGTAAATACTCTTTTTGGAACTATGATGGGTGGAAATTAATTAATGTCTTTGCTATGCTCGGTTGCATATATATATAATTCCAAAAATATCTTTATAAGTTTATGTGTAACCCGGCTTTTGATTCTTAGCAGAATAATTTTTGGTTAAACTAAATTTATCTTACGATATAACTCTAGATTATTAGGGTCCATTTTTCCGTAAATTGGAGGGTTAACATAAAAAATTAATATAAAGAATGATATGGTAAGAATCATCCTCGAGTAATATATTGTGTTTATAAGTTATGGGTATTTATCATCTTAGGAGTTGGCTTTGTAGAGTTGTATTAGGTCAAACTTGAATTATAATATGATATATAAGGATCTTTAATACTTATCAAGTTGGACCACCAACTATTGCATCACCACTATTGGTTGGTTTGGGTTATATAGGTCACACTACAAATGTCCGGTACTGAACTTAAGAGAATGTGCGAAGAGTTTCACATTTTTTGATATCATTATATATGACATGATAATGTTTTTATAAATGATAGATAATCTTTATCTTTTAAATAAATCAATTTAGGATTTAGCTAGGTCCAACTTAAATTATAATGTTTTTCAACCTTCATAACAATATATATCAAAAGTAAAATGAAATTAGTTATCAAGTCTACTCTAACTTTGAGAGTAAATTAACAAGTTTACTCCCACTTGTTTTTGACCAAAAAAAACCTTATATACTTCCACTAAAAACATGAAGGAGTGAGTTAGCAAGTCTACTCTCATTTTGAGGGTAAGTTAGCAAGTATGCTCTCACTTTGGGAGTAAGTTAGCAAGTCTACTCTCACTTCAGAAGTAAGTTAACACGTTTGCTCCCACTTGATTTTAGATAAGATAAAATTGGTTTTTTAGTAATAAAAAAAAACGGAAAGTATGTTTGCTGACTTACTTCCAAATGGAAGTAAACTTGTTAACTTACTCCTTCATAATTTTGGGTGAGACTAGGTTAGCAGTCCTATATATTTTATATATGGCAGCACTTGTTACTAATAAACTCATTAAACAATAATGCAGCACATCATGGAATATGTGAAAAATAGTTTACACAAATGGTGAATAAATTAACTGTTTTCTATATGTATTTGTTTTTAATTTTCACCATGAATTGGACTAACATCACTGCATAAACACGCAATAAATAGAGAAAAGACATAGAAACACAACAAAGTTGTCATTTTCATTAATAGAAAAGAGGCCATTTTGATTTGCTAGATCGCATTTTGTGTGTAGCTATTGAGGATGGCTATGGTTCAATATTTCTACCAAGTAACTCTCCTTCCCTTCGAATCCATAATTTTTGTTTAAGGCTAAGTGGGGCTAAGATTTTTGTTATTATTAATCTAATCATTGTATGTTAGAAAATATTATCATAGGGTCTCTCAAGCTAGTGTCCCTTTGTTATAGCTTTCTAGCTTGCTTTACCTTAATCTTCTTTTCTTGTTTTCCATCATTTTGTCCTATCCAAGGAAGTACATACATTTCATATTAGATTCTCTCTTTCTTTATTTAACGCATAGTAGGGGCTAAACCCTAATGTAAAGAGAGAGAAAAAAAACTCAAAATCCTTAGGAAATGCAGCACTCCTATCAATTAGAGAGACAAAACTAAGAATTATATTAAAAATTCTATACAAAAAAGACATCTATAAGCCATATTTGGAAAATTCCACTTGATTCACGGTAAATATGAGATAAAGAGAAATCAGCTAACTGACGCAAGATAGTAAGGATCTCATTCACCAAAAGATAGTAGTTGAGGGAACAATAAGAGATCAAAAGAGTATGTGACACACTTCCTGACTTCTCGACCAAACCCCAAAAATATGAAATAAAGATTAAGAAGAAACTCAAATTGGAAAAATACTAAACCGAGCCAACTTACAATGAATATGTATGTTGTTCCTTAGGAGGTAAATACGTCGTAAACAAAATATTACTGATTAACAAATTAGTAGTTATGTAAATTTCTACAAATTGAACCATATATCTTCATTCTCGTGTGCCCTATTTTGGATTCTAAAATCCAAAAAATGGAGGGTTTATGGTGGAATTTTTGAATGTATTACACCTTTCAAAATATACAATCCAAAAAAATCAAATTTTTATTGCTTGTTATATAACTATATTTCATGATGTGTAGCATAAGCTGCTCCTTATTGGCTCTAGTCTTAGGGTGACCCTCCACAAGTAGGTTCAAGGTACAATCAATAAAGAAGCCAAACATATATTGTATAGGAATAGTGTACAAGAAAAAAGGAACCTATGTAGCCCACCAATAAACAGACATTTGTCTCAAAATCAATTTTGGTTGTAAAATAACAAAAATATTACCCTATATAAGTTTATTCGTTCTTAAATGTTAGGCAAAGCAAAAGGCTTATCCTCCAAGAATCTTGTAGCACTTTTGTGTTTCAGAGCCGTGCCACGACAAAATCAATTTTGGGTCAAGATAGCACTGAATGTGTGCTTGATTACAGGGTGATGAAAATAAATTTTGATTGAATTGATTTTATTAGTTAGTGAAACTAAAGTAAAATTATTTATGTTTAAATACATGAAAACACTGTTAAGAGTCCTACATCGGATAAGAGATGGTCAAACAATATGTTTATAAGGGAGGACAATTATCACCTCATAAGCTGGTTTTCTGGGATCGTGTTAGGTTCAACCACGATTTCTAAGATGGTATTAGAGCCTCTTCAAGATTAATTGAATCACCTGCTATCAGGTTTTCGCTGTTAGGTCACCCACCATTTATGTCCACGAACCAAGCCAATAATGATGGTCGTGAGGGGGTGTGTTAAGAGTCCAACATCGGATAAGAGATGGTCTGACAGTGTGTTTATAAGTGGGGGCAATCTTCACCTCACAAGCCGGTTTTGTGGGGCCGTATTAAGCTCAATCATAATTTTTAGAAAACGCTACACTTAGAGTCAAAATTACATATTATAGCTTTAAGTTAGAATTAAAATTGAATCTAAAGATAAAAATCAATTTTATTAATCGAGAACCTCCGAACATACCAAAATAATTTTTGAAGTCTTTAGAATTACTTTTGACTCCTCCAAAAGAGAATCCAAACATAAACTAAGTTATGAACAATATGTATGAAGAAATCACAAGCAATGTTGAAGGGAAGATGGATACAAACAAATCAAGAAGAAGCAGGGGACAGAATAGAAATGACATGAAAGAACAAAATAGTGAAACAAATCCTCAAGAGGGTGCATATCACAGCATATCTTATACTAATAATTTCATGCTATTATAGCATTTTTATACTTCAATTTGGTATTCAAGTATATTTGGGGTGTCAATGTGTCATCTCATGTTTGGAGTGAAAAGAAAGTGTATCACGCATGATGTTGTTATTAATTGAGTTCAGCTGAATATGCAAAAGATAGTTAGTGGAATTGATCAATGTTAGAAGATGGTCAGGGATAAAAGTAAAGGTTGAAAAAAGCTTCAATGTTTTACTATGAGTGGTGGTCAAATTTTGTATTATATTTATCTTCTTATTGTAAGGGATATTCCTTATACTCCCTCCTTTTAGGAAATTTTGTTTCATTTCAATTAAAATGTATACTTAAATTCTAGAATAAGATTCATTCTTAGCTAACATTTATTAACCACTTGATATTAAGTACTTGAATGTTTGCTTTGGTTTTTTGATAAACAACCTTGACATGCATTTAATAATTGGCTCATTTCTCTAGATGTTTTCTTATTTTCATTTATTGTTTTCACTTTTAATAACAAAATTATTGGCTTACTTTTAATTTATTTTTATTTTCAACTATATTTAGAAAAACAGAGAATATAGAAAATATTTTCTCAAATAAATGGTTTCTACTATTATTCCTTGCTAACTATGTAAATAATGTAATCAAAAATTGATTTTGAGGATCAAATATAGACCTCTAATTATTTGTATATACTTGAAGGAATATTTTTTTTCTCTGTGAAATTTTTTCTGCAATTTATATAGGCTTCAACACTATAATTTCTGGACTTGTATTTTTTTAGTTGGCTGATTTCTTTATAACTTTGAAGTTTAGTGATTTTGGCAACCATGTGTCCTAAATCTTCCACATACACATGGTCTAAGAAGGGGTTCCATCATTTTGGTGTATTGTACGCAGTTTTATCATGTTTTTTTTAAACAAAAAGGTTGTTTTCAGGACTTGAACCTTAGTAATGGCGGTAACTATAGCCAATTAAGTTGCAGATGGACTAATCAAATATGGATTGAGTTCGGGTTCTAGTTTTAGGATTTTGAATTTTCTCCGAATTTTATAGAAAATGTTTTGTTAGCGGATGTCTCTTGTACTGTTTTTTCTATATGTTTCTAGTATCTTGGTGGAGATTAACCCCTTTTATTCAAAAAA
>Ga0228710_1002247_pt1 | contig 30241 bp, 39 predicted proteins | sample MedpolnodulmetaG_FD_177995 | JGI IMG/M metagenome (GOLD analysis project Ga0228710, IMG submission 177995) | Root nodule microbial communities from Medicago polymorpha collected in Santa Monica, California, United States - pink nodules | ecosystem: Host-associated > Plants > Roots > Nodule...
GCCGCCGGCACTCGAGACAGCCACCAAAAGGCGACGCAAATGAACGAATGGACACGGCTGGTCAGAACGGTTGCGCCGGCAGGACCGGCCGTGACCCTCGCAGAGGCCAAGCGCCATCTGCGCGTATCTCACGACGATGACGACGTTGACATCACGTCTATGATTGCAGCCGCGGAAGCATCGATCGAAGGGCCGAACGGCATTGGCATTGCGCTGCTTTCGCAGACGTGGCGGCTGTCGCTCGACCATTTCCCCTGCGAGATCATCGTCCCTCTTGGTCCAGTGACCGGCGTCACGTCAGTGACGTACCGCGACGGTGCTGGACTCGAACAGCAGGTATCGGGTTTGCGCTACGACCTGGACCAGCAGCCGCTGCGGATTTGGCCGGCCCGCGATACCGCTTGGCCTACTATCACGTGCGCACCGGGAGCGGTGAAGGTCACATTTGAATGCGGCCATGAAACCTTGCCGCAGGATCTTCGATGGGCGCTGCTGCTGCTCGTTGGCCACTTCTACGAAAACCGCGAGGCGGTAGCGGACGGCGCCTTGGCTGAGTTGCCGCTGGGCGTCGCATCAATTCTTGAACGATACAGAGGCGGCCGGGTGGCCTGACTGAAAAGGACATTCTATGGCCGATTTGAGCATAAATTCCGCCCTCGTCGTTGGCGGCACGAATTCCACGCGCGACACCGGCACAGCGGGTGAGACGATTACCGCCGGGCAGTCGATTTACCTCGACGCAACCACGAACAAGTGGATGAAGTCGGACAACAACGGCACTGGCACACGCACCGTTCACGGCATTTCGCTGAACGGCGCGTCGCTGAACCAGCCGGTATCGATCCACAAGAGCGGCGACATCACGATCGGCGCAACACTGGTCGCGGGCACCGATTACTGGCTCAGCGGGACCGCAGGCGGAATCTGCCCCCGCGCAGACCTTGTGGCCGGAATGGACACGATCCAGATCGGCATTGCGAAGAGCACGACCGTGCTTTCGGTCGACATCCAAGACCCTGGCGTGACGCTCGCATAATGACTTGGGTCCGGTTCGATCAAAGCTTCAACTGGGTCCAGCCGGGTTTTACTGTCGCGTACAAAGCCGGAATGGCGCTCAACGTCACGAGGGCTTGCGCCGACGAGGCCATCAGCAAGGGCGCCGCAGTGAAGGTTGCGGCGCCTCGCAAGGAGAACACGGATGGCCAAGAAACCAAGCGCCGGCCGCATGGATCAAAGGCTGCACTTTCAGAAGCGTGAAGTCGTTGATGATTCTTACGGCAATGAAGTCGCTGGGCCGTTTGAGACAGTCTTTACGACGGCCGCCGAACTGATTCCGCTGCGAGGTGGTGAACCTGTGCAGGCGGCCAGGCTGGTTGGCGTGCAGCCCTACACGGTTCGAATTCGCAGTTGCGCTGCTGCGCGTGAGGTGACCCCCTCATGGCGCATTGTGGACGCTCGCAACGCGTCGCGCGTCATGAATATCAGGACCGTCACCAACCCAGACCAGAAAAATGCGTGGCTCGACCTGCTGGTTGATGATGGGGTGGCGACGTAATGGCGCTCAAGGCGAAGGTTTTGGGCCGCGAGGCTCTTGCGCGAAGGCTGAATGAGTTGGCGCCCGCTGTCGAGAAATACGCAGCCGAGGCGAAACTCGAGATTGCCAAGGAAGCGGCCACGCGGATTGCCGCTAAAGCGCCACGAGGTGCAACTGGCGACTACGCGGCCAGCATCCAAGGCGCCCGACTGGCGGACAACCCAGACAAGCGGCAGGTCGGCGTGACACAGACGAAAGACAAGGACGCTGCCGGCATCTTTGCCAAGTTCATTTGGCGTTTTTTGGAGTTCGGGACTGCTCCGCACAATGTCGCCCCCGGTGGCGGCAACATCAGTTTTAGCGGCGAAGCGCACATGCATCCCGGCACAGCGGCGCAACCGCACGTCTTTCATACATGGCGAGCCTATCGCAAGGCGGCGCGACGCAAGCTGTTGGCAGCCGTCAACAAGGGCGTGCGGGAAGCACAGGGTAGCCGCTGATGGCCAGTCCAGAATTGGAGCTCCAGGGCGCTATTGTTGCGCGCCTAAAGGCTGACGTCGGCCTGATGGCGCTGGTCAACGGCGTTTACGATCAACCACCCGATACGGCATTCGCCACACCGAAAGAATCGTATGTCACGATCGGCGAAGCGCAGTTTCTACGCGACGACGCAACATGCGTGAACGGCGGCGAAGTCTACCTGACGCTTCACGCATGGTCGCGGAAAGTTGGATACCCAGTAGCAAAGCAGATAGCCGACGCAGTCGCGGAAAGCCTGCATCTGGCGCCGCTCACGCTCGCAACTAATCGCCTGATCTCAATCATGCACCGTCAGACGCGGGTCTTCCGCGATACGGATGGGCTAACTAGTCACGCCGTCATCGACTTCGTGGCCAACGTCGAAAAGCCCTAGCGGCAAACACGCAGCACACTGCGCTGCGGCCAGCAATCATCACACCACCATCCCGGCCATGTGCCGGGTTTTTCATATGAAGGAACCTAACACATGGCAACTGGACAGCAGCTCGGCCGCTCTCTTTTGATCAAGATCGGCGATGGCAACACGCCGGAAGTCTTCAGCAATCTCTGCGGTCTGAAAACGCGCAGTTTCAATATGTCGGCGAACGAGGTCGACACTACCATCCCGAGCTGCACGAACCCTGGCGGCCCGGTGCAGAAAACCAGCCGCCCCGGCATTTCCAACCGCACGTTCAGCGGCTCCGGCGCATTCGTCGCTGGCGCAGCCATGAGCGCGTTCATGGGCTACGTCCGCGGCTCCACAGCTTTCAATGCGCAGGTCGTCGTTCCTGGCGACGGAACTTACGAAGGAAGCTGGATGGTCACGGACTTCGAATTCTCTGGCGATGTCGAGCCGAACATGGAGTTCAACGCAACCTTCGTTGCTGCCGACGAACTGACGTTCACGGCAGAGGTGTAACCCATGGCCAAAGAGGAGAAGGAATCGGTGAAGCCGTTTCTGCTTGAGGTAAATGGCGCCCGCGGCGAAGCTTCGCTCAAGATTGACGACGTCGAGCTCGTCATTGCTGCAACAATGTCTGGCCTGGCGGCGGTATCCACGCGGCTGGAGTGCAAGTCCTTCCAGGAGCTTTTCATGCGCCTCTCCGGCGTTGAAGCAGCTGCCGTTCTTGCCGGCATTGAGCTTCTGACAATCAAGGGCGATCGACTCGCCGCGATCAACAAGCTGAAGTTGAAGCACTTCAAGGACTGTGCTGCGGCGTTCAACACTGCTCTTGCGCACCATTTCGATGGTGGCGAGGGAAACGCCGAAGCCGTCGACGAGGCGGCGAACTAGAACAGGCCGAGCTGTTCCCGTGGCGTGAGTGGATGCGCATAGCGCTCGGTGGCCTTGGCTGGCGTCCCGTTGATTTTTGGGCCGCCACGCTAACCGAGTTCTTTGAAGCAATCCACGGGCGGAACGAGGCCAACGGCGTCGACGAGGGGCCGAAGCCGCCATCGAAGGGCGAAATGGATGCTCTGCTCGCGAAGTATGGTTAGGGCGCCGGTACGATCGGCGCCAGCTTTACGGCAGTTCCGCTGGCGGCCACGAAGAGAATGCCGGCGCCGCCCGTTGAAAGCTCATTGTAATCGAGGTCTACGGCGATGACGGCATCAGCGCCCAGCGCTGACGCCTCTCGCCTGAGCTCGTCCAGGCAAGCTGTGCGCGCCTCCTTGAGGGACTTTTGAGCAGAGTTTGACCTGCCGCCTACGAAGTCGCGCCAGTTATTCGCAATGTCCCGAAACACATTCATTCCCAGCGCGGCCTCTGCCGCAACGATTGAGACCACGCGCTCGATTGTCCGATTAGGAACGTCAATGGACGTCGTCAGGATGATGTTGTGGTTAGAGGTCGCGGTCGGCGAACGTGTCCCATTCGCTGTCGACTGTTTCTTACTCGAATAATTGAAGCACTCGTCGCAGACGCCAAGTTGCACTTGGTGATCTGGCTTCGCCGCTCCGCACTCTTTGCAATATGCCATCCCCACCCCCTAAGAGCCCGCTACCACGCGGGTTTTTCCATTCTCTAGGATATTCGCCTGATGGTTGAAAAGACAGATGATCTTGTAATTTCCATCAGCACCGACCTTGCCACGGTTAAAAGGAGCCTGAAGCGGCTCGAGGCAGACATTTCGTCGACCACTGGCAAGGTGGAAAAACAGTTCAATGCTCTCGGAAATGGCATAGACAAATCCATGTCGACGGCGCTGCAAAAGCGCATCGACGGCATGGTTGGGATCGGTACGCGCGGCGCCAAGGAGTGGAGCGGCGCGCTCGCCGATCAGGGCAAAGAGCTTGAACGTCTTCGCGCTCGCTACTCGCCGCTCTTTGCGACGATCAACAATTACAAGGCTGCGGTTGCCGATATTAAGCGCGCGCACTCGATCGGCGCCATCTCGGCAAACGAGATGACAGCCGCCATCCAGCGTGAGCGGCAAGCTGCGCTGGCGAGCACGGCTGCGATCAAAGGCAGGAATGCGGCCCTGGCAGCTACGCCGCGCTTTGGTCGCGCAGGCAATAACGGCTTCGAAACCGCAAACATTGCGGCCCAGTTTCAGGACATCGCCGTAACGTCGGCGATGGGTATGAATCCGCTGCAGATTGCCTTGCAGCAGGGCACGCAGTTGTCTTCAGTGCTCGGCACTATGGGCAACGGAAGGCAAGTCGTTGCAGGTTTGGCCGCGGCCTTTACGTCTCTCATCAGCCCTGTTTCGCTCGTCACCATCGGCCTTGTGGCTGGTGGTGCCGCGGCTATCCAGTATTTCAGTTCGCTGGAGCTTGGCGGGGCGAAATCAGAGGCAACTCTGAAAAAGGAAGCGGAGCTCGTCCAGGCCGTTGTCTCCAAGTGGGGTGAAGCACTACCGGCACTGAAGGCGTACAACGACGAGCGCCAGAGGGCAGCGGACGCAAAAGAGACGGCCGAGGCGCTGGACGTAGGCAGGAGCGGCCAGTGGGACGAGCTTCGCAAGCAACTCGGCGACGTCGATACGCAGATCGGCGATATCGTGTCGCGTATCTCGCAGATGGGCGAGGATGCCTCCGAAGTCATCAAGCTTCAGGCGACGTTCAGTGAGCTGACGAAGGGGATTGACGAAGGCAAGGCATCTGTCGACCTTGCAAAGCGGGCGCACAAAGAACTAGCTGAGATCGTCAAGAGCAACGCCAGCCCTGAGCTCCAAGCCTATCTGGAAATCTTCGAGAAGCTCATTCCAGTGATCGACGCCGCATCGCGCGGCGCACAGAAGTTCGACCGAGACGCTGCCATCGCGCTTACGTCGCGCCATCCGAGCCGCGGCACCTATGGCGGGGTTGAGCGCAGTGCTGATGGAGCGATACAGGGCGGTGGCTTTCGCCTGCCTGAGGGCGGCCCTGTGCCGGGGCGCCGACCGCTCATTGAACTGGAAGGTTTGCCTGGGGAGCAGAAGAAAGCCGAGACTGCCGCACAGCGTGCTGCGAACGCCTATCGCGACCTGGTCAAGAGCGCCGACGACCGTATCGCCCAGCTGCAACTCGAGACGGAACTGACGGGGGAATACGGCGTCCAGACCGACGCTGCCCGCTTCCGGCTCGATCTACTGCAACAGGCGGAAGACAAGGGTCGATCGCTCAGCGCCGAGCAGCGCGCCGAAATTGAGAGGAAAGTCGAGCTATACAGCAAGTACTCGCAAGCCTTGGCCCAGGCCAAGCTACAGCAGGACTTGCTGGACGACTCCGCCTTCGCCGGCCTTTCTAAGCAAGAGCAGGCGGTTAAGCTGCGGTTGCGGTCCTACGGACTTGATGAGGATCTTGGCGGCAATAATGCCGCGATGATCCGCAACAGGTTCCAGCAGGAGGAACTTTCCGACCTTACGCAGTCGTTCCTCTCCGAATTCAGCAGCGGCATTCTCACTGGCGGCAAAAGCATCGGTGAATCCTTCGCTGATGCAGTCAAGAACGCCGCAGCCAATGCCATGCAGAAGTCGCTGGACAGCCTCTTTGAGCAGATCGGCGGCGCGCTTGCCTCGGCCCTTCTCGGCGGCGGCGGCAAGAGCGGTGGCATCGCTGCCGTCGCTTCTTCCGCGGCCACAACGTTCGCGGCTCCTGTCGGGGCGGTGACGCGTTCGCCCCTGCCGGCGGTGGGCAATATCGGAATGTATGCCAAGGCCATCCAGGCAATTGAGAGCAGCGGCAACTACGGCGCACTTGGCCCAGTTACCCGCAATGGCGACCGAGCATACGGCGCCTATCAGGTCATGGGCAACAATATCGGCCCTTGGTCTGAAGCGGCTCTCGGAAGGCGACTGTCGGCAAGCGAGTTTCTCGGCGACAGGTCCGCACAGGATGCCATCTTCAATCACCGCTTCGGTGGATATGTCGACAAGTTCGGCGCATCTGGCGCCGCTCAGGCTTGGTTTGGCGGCCCCGGCTCTGTCGGTAAGGGCGGCATGGGCGCTGACATTCTGGGGACGACTGGCAACTCCTACGTCGCCAAGTTCAACACCCAGATAGCCAAGATGGGCGAAACCGCAGCCGGCGCAGTCAACGGCCTCGGTGGCTTCAATTCCGGCTTGGCAGCGATCACCCAGAACATGGGCGCCGCTGGCGGTCTTGGCGGCTCCTCGTGGCTGTCGCTGATCACAGGCGCTGGCTTTGGCGGCTCTGCACAGTTGGCGGCAAGTGGCGGCATAGGGTTGTTCGACAAGGGCGGCTTCACCGGTACGGGCGGCAAGTACACTCCTGCCGGCATCGTCCATAAGGGCGAGTACGTATTCGATGCCGCTGCGGTGAGCCGCATTGGCGTGCCGACGCTCGAACGCCTTCGCGGATACGCCAACGGCGGTTATGTCGGCGCACCGCGCGCACCTCGCCTGAACAGTCGCGGCATGGCCGCAAACAATAACGCACAGCCTGGCATTTTGCAGGTGCACGTCAGCGGCGCGAGCGGCGACGAGCACATTCGTACGCTGGTCAAGCAGGGCGTTGGCGAGGGGCTTAGCCAGTACAACGAGAACCAGCGCCGCGGCGGCTTCGGCACCATGCAAAGCAGGTACACTAGCCAGAAGGGTTGATCGATGGCGGTCTACACGAACCAGCCGACGCTGGAAGCCAACTTTCTGGCTCCGGTGAAGACTATCTATGACGTCACGGGATCTTCGATCGATGGTGGCCGTAACGGCGTAGGCGAGGGGCAGACAATCGAGATGAGCGGCGGCGGCATCGTCACCGCGACTTACGAAGACTGCAAAATCAAGAACCCCGAGCACTATGAATACGTCAACTGGCTTGGAGCCCGTCTAAACGGCGGGTTCCGCTTCATCAACGTGCCGATCATTACCGACTGGTTCGGGCCTTTCCCGACAGTCAACAAGCTGCCCGCGCCTATCGTCAGCGGCATAACGCACTCTGACGGCTCTTATTTCTCGGATGGCGCCGGTTACAGCCAGGCGACGGTCTATGGCGAGATCACCGAAGCGGCGGCACAGAACGCCGGCATCGTTAAAATGCGCGTGTATGGCCTCAACAGGCCGCTCCGCTGGTCCGACTGGTTTTCAATCTACCACACCACGAAAGGCTGGCGCGCCTACCGCTATTGGCAGGTGATCAGCAAGACTTCGGAAGAAAACCCCGTCTACACGCTGGCTCTCGCTCCGCCGTTGCGCGAGGCAGCCGCTGCGGGAACACGTGTCGAGTTCGCGCGGCCGCGGTTCGTCGCAAAGTTTAAGTCGGAATTCACGCTGCCAAGTGTGGTCGAGGCATTCTTCGTGACGCAGCAGTCGATACAGTTCGTTGAGGCGTTCTGATGAGCTGGGTTCCGGACAATGTCATTGGTGAGCTGCGCGGTAGCCATCAGCTCGGAATCTTCCTTCGCATCGGCACGACGCCATCACTGCATATGTGGTTCGGCATCAACGATATTCCGGCCAACTTCGACAGCATCGATCCGACGGGAACGGTCTACTTAGGAGGCGGCAAGCTTGTCGGCGTGCCGACGCTCGAGGTGCTGGTGAATGGCACGGCCGACAGCGTGGAGTTCACGCTTTCCGGTATCGATCCGACCTCAGCCGCCAGGATGATCGACAGCCTACCCGCCGTACGAGGTGCGACGGTTCAGATGGGCATCACGACGCTGGACCAATACTACCAGCCGATGAGCAACGTCATTCCGATTTGGACAGGCACGGCCTCGCATGTGTCGGAGTCGTCGCCAGCAACGCCTAGCGAGCAGTCCGTAACGCTGACGCTGTCTCTGGCCGTTGTTGCCGGCGAGGCGACCCGGTCTCGCGGCGCGCGCTCGGTCTGGTCATCTCCTCACCAGAAGGCGATCTCAGAAACCGACAAGTTCTGCGACGGCACCAGCCGACTTGCCAGGGGCGTTCAGCCGGTCTGGCCAAACTTCTAGGCCGTAGCGCCCGAGGTATTCATGACACTGCACGAATTTCTGGCCCTGCCGCACCGTTTTCGGTGGGGCGGGATGGGCGGCGACGACTGCACCACGTTCTGCGGCACATGGCTGCAGGAAAGGGTGGGAATCGACCCGGCAGAGAAATACCGCGGCACTTACAGCACAGCAAAGGGCGCTCACGACATTCTCGCGCGCGCCGGAGGCGTTGTTGCGTTTGCAGCGGCTGCATTGGAGCCGGTGGGCTTCAAGCGCGTCCAGTACCCGCAGGACGGTGATGTCGGCGTCGTCAAGGCGCCCACAGGACTGGACGGCGAAGCCAAGGAAATCTGCGCAATTAGTTTCGGGCCACTTTGGGCACTGCTGTCGCCCTCCGGCGTCGTTGCCAAGAAGCTAGACCACATTGCCGTATGGCGCGCACCTGATGGAGACACCAAAGAATGAGCCTCCATCACCGCATGATGCTGCAGCGCTACGGCCTCGGCAGCACGACATCGCTTTACAGCGAAGTCATGTTCGATCCGATCTTCACGCCGATCTTCACGGCGGTGCTCGGCTCCGGCGGATTCGCGATCGGCGCTACGACGATCAGTTACGCATCCATCGCTTCTGCAATCGCAACGACAGCCATATCGATCGGCCTCCAAGCCGCTCTTGCGCAGGCCCCGAAGCCCCCGAAGCCGGAAGACGGTAGGGCACCGCTCAATCAAGCGATCCCCTTCCGCGTCTATGCCGTCGGCCGCACTCGCGTTGCCGGCGCCCGCATGATGTGGGAGGCGATGGGCTCCAACCTCTATTCGGTGCAGGCCATTGCCGGTCATCGGATTAAGTCGTTCAACCGCTTCTACCTGAACGACGACGAGGTGACGGTTGTTGACAACGTCGTAACGCCACTGACGACGGGCGGCAGATACGGCGCGGGCTCCGCTAACGTCAGGCTATACACGCGCCTCGGCGCCAATCCTGAGACGCCATACACAGAACTTGTTTCGGCGCTGGGCGCGGACGGCATCTGGACCAGCAGCCATCGAGGAGACGGGCAGGCGTCGCTCGCCATGCGGGCACACAACGCCGACGCACAGGATCAGCAGACTGCCTTTCCCTACGGTGCTCCGTCTCCCTCAGTGGAGATCGACGGCGCCTACTGCTGGGATTTCCGCGACCCTGCGCAGGATCCGGCAGATCAGAGCACTTGGACGTGGACGCGCAATTCTGCGGTCATCTGCGCCTGGCATCTCTGCTTCAATGAATTTGGCTTCGGTCTCGATTACACGAAGGCGCTCCTTCCGGTTATAGACCTGTGGAAGGAAGAGGCCGACGTCTGCGACGAACTGGTCCCGCTGAAAGGCGGCGGCACAGAACGGCGCTATGAGTGCAACGGCTGGGACACGACAGAGAACGGCCCGAAGTCTGGGCTGAACGCGATTCTCTCGACCTGCGACGGTCACTTGGTCGCGCGCGGCGATGGAGCCCGCATCCTAACGGTCGGTAAGTTCCGCGAAAGCAGAACGGCAACGCTGACCGACGCCGACATCGTTGGCCATCAGGTCCAGTACGACGTGCTGTTCGAAGACGAGTGCAATCGGCTTGTGCCGAAGTTCACTTATCCGGCCACGAATTACACAAGCTGCGACACCGACTTTTTCGAGGACACAGCCGCGCAGCTAACTGCTGGCCGTGTGCTGACGCAGGAGGGCAGCTACGAATGGTGCCATCAGTGGCGGCAAGCAAGGCGGCTGGGCAAGCGAGACTGGCTGCGACTGCGGCAGAAGGTCAAGGGTAGCCTCGATGTTCGGCTCTCCGGCATCAATGCTGTCTATGCGCGGTGGGTTCGTTTGGAAACTCCGAACCGCCTACCGCGGCTAGATGGTAAGCTTCTGGAGAACCGTCGATCTGTGCTGGCCCTAACCAAGGGCGGATTTTCGATGGACTTCGTCGAACAGCCTGACGGCATCGACGACTGGAATCCGACGACAGAAGAAGGGCAGCAGCCTCCGGTTCCCCCGGCCGTGAACGCGTCGAACATTCCGACTCCCGTCATCAATCTTATTCAGGCGAGGGCGAGCAACAACTCTGTTTACATCCGCGTGGTTGTCATCGACCCGGCCGACGATAGCTTCATCCCGGTAGTCCGCTACCGCGTTGCCGATATCGGCGCCGGTACGGCAGGTGCTTGGATTGAGCAGGCTTTCCCCGGTGCCGACCCGTCTGGCGGATACATCAACCTGAACACCAACACAGTTCCCGTCGATCAGGAACTCGAGGTGCAGGTTGCTTTCAAGGCGTCCAACGGAAAGTACTCCAACTGGTCGGTCACGGAAGAGGTGACGTCGACCGCCGATCCGACTCCGCCGAGTGTGGTTACCTCGCCGAGCGCGACGGGCGGACTAGGCGCAGCGACGTTCAACTGGACCGCTCCGAATAGCAGCAATTACGCTGGCGCGAAGATCTACTGGAACACGGTCGATAGCTTCGGCACGGCCTCCTACGCGGGACCGCCAGAATATGGCGCGTCATCGAGTGCGGATTCGACATCTAGGTCGTTCGCTGCCGGCACCTATTACGGCTGGATAGTGTCGATCAACCATTCGGGCGTCGAGGGTGCAGCCGCTGCGACGGGCACATTCACCGTGACCTAGCGCTGACTGCCAGTCGTTCCGCGGCGGCAACGCCACACAACAGCATCAACTTTCAAGCCCTGGCTAGCGCCGGGGCTTATTCTTTTCAGGAGTCCTCAGTGGCATTCTCTCCGAACGCTGAAACAGTTTTTGCAGATGGGCCGTTCGGTTCTCCGCTGCAGCCGGCGAAGTCTGAAATCCGCGCACTGCTCACGCAGTACGAAAACATTATCGGCGCCTTCACGGCCAACGGCGGGCTTCTGTTCACACTCAAATCCAATATGGATGCGGTGTTGACCCACCCGCCAGCAACGATGGCGTGGGTGATTGGAGATCCCGTAGTCGGCAACAACGGCGTTTACCAGAAGCTCGGCGCTTCGGGTACAGGCTCTTGGGTGCGGCGAGCCGACCTCCCGTACAGCTTTATCATCGCCTCTGATGCGGGCGCTGGCACGCCAAATGCCATCCAGGCAACCACGAGTATTCCGATAAGCGGGTCTGCGCTCATCTGGATGAATGTCGTTGAGGCCAACACGGCGTCGCCCGTAACGGTCAGCTTCAATGGCGATGCGCCGTTGCTGATCCAGACGAACATCGGCAACAACGTCGTTGCCGGCGGCCTTGCCGCGGGCATGATAGTGCTCGGCATCGTTTCGGGATCAACGTTCCGGCTGGTGAGTGACCAGGCAAGTGCCGCAATTGTGGCTGCTGCCGAGGCCGCTGCAGATCGCGCGGAGGCTGCGGCGGTGGGGCTGGAGCGCATGCCGGTTCTCCCCGAGACGTACGGCGCGCTCCATAACGGCTTCGACGACAAGAACGCGATCGAAGATGCTGCTGCGTTCGCGGTCGCCAACGATCGACCGCTGCAATTCTCGGTCGGACGCACCTACACCTTCTCCAGTCTAGTCCTGCCCAACGATCTGCAAATCGTTGGCGAAGGCGTCCTGAGGCATGACGGCTCAGTTGTCTCTGGCGACATCATGTCGATCGGCGAGAACACCATCGCTGAGGCCATCAAGCTCAGTTTCCCGGGGCATGGCAACGGCATCTACGATTTGAGAATTGGGAACGGGTCTCGGATCGGTTACATTGAAACCATCGCTGATGCGCAGTCACAAGGCGTGACTGTCACCACACTCGGGCAAGATGTCCGTATCGGCTTCCACAAGGCTGTCAACTGCGACAGGCCGTTTCATCTGGAAAACGGACCCGGGGCTGACCTGACGAGCGGCTTCTACTGTGGCGGCGCTGACTATACGTCGTATATGCGTGGTATTCGAATCGATGCCTCGACGGGTGGTCATTTCGGGCCGCTGCACATGCGTGGCCGTAGTCCGAACGCGGTCAATGAGAGCCCCGGCTACAACAGCATTCTCCTATCAAGCGCCAAGAGATGGGCCTTCGCAGGCGGGGTTCTAGAAGATGCTGGCGAACACTGCATTCGTGTTGGTGGAAATACCGGCCCAGGCTTGGTGAACACGACCGACATCACGTTTGGTCCCTTGATCGTGAAGCGTTGCTCAGCTTCAGCGGTGAAGCTCAATCCGAACTACACCGCAAAAGCGAAGCGCATCCATTTCGAGAGCATCATCGGCGTCGATGTAGGATTTACGACGGGGTCGACAGCGAAAAGATCTGATGGCCTGCGTCTTTCTCACTGCGAGGATATCACCTTTGGCACGGTCGATTTCGTCGCCGATCAACTGGCGACCTCTTCTGAGGTGGCCATCCGGTTGAACAATGCTCGAAACATCGTCATCGACCATCTCGGCGCAAATCACGTGGAAAGCGGACTGTTTGCGATCGACGAGACTGCCGACGTTGATAGCGGACAAGGCGCGACACAGGGTGGAGACGTCGTCGGTGTTCACATCAAGTCGTTCGCGGGCGCCAAAGGTGCCGGCACCTATCCGTTCAGCGTTGCTCTGCCTAACCACAACATAGGTGATATCCGTCTGGATCTGGACATCAAGGGACTGACCACAGGCCTCATCGCTTTCGACACGACAACGAACCTGACTGATATTTTCGAGTTTTCTGGTCGTGTAGTCACGTCGTCGACTGCTGCCATCAGCAACCCGCCGCCGAACGACAATTTTCGCTATAGAAACTTCAGCATCAACGGCTCGATCTACTCGGGCTCTGTTCGTCAGATAGCGGCCAACTCTGCAACGCTGACAATCGGCTCGCAGCCATTCACGCTCGATGCATCGACGCAGTTGGGCGCGATATTTGCCCAGACGCAGACCGGCACGGCGGCCCTCGGGGCTTACAGTACCGGATATCTGGTTTCTCGAGCTGGGCCATCTGGGCGGCGGGGTGCCGGCTTTGTCGGAAAGCAGACGGGACCCAATGCCCAGGATATGGGCATGGTATTCGTCGTGAACGGGACAACGGTCGGCGGCGACGATGTCCTCGTAGAGGGGCCGACTGTCGATCATCTCGGGAACATCGTGCCGGATACAGCCGATACAAGGTCGCTTGGAGCGGCGGCGCTTAAGTGGCTTGGTTATTTTCGAACCGTTTTCTTTGGGCCGTCCACGGCAGTGTTGACGTCGAATGCAGGCTCGCCGGAATCGGTTGTGGCCGCTCCAGTTGGCTCGATCTGCACCGATACCGCCAACGGCGTGGCGTACATGAAGAAAACGGGAACGGGGAACACCGGCTGGAAGCTGGTGACGCAGGCGGCGTAAGCATGCCTAGGGCGCGGCACACGGCCGCGCTCTAGGATCGAACGATGCGCTAAACGCCTTCAAGTTGCTTGTTTAGCGATTGAAAAAGGGGCTCAAAAGGCCGAAAAGCTTCCGCCGGGAGACTTAGTGCCACTCTTCCCAGTTCCATTTTTTTGGAGTCTTTGACGATGGGGACTCTTCCCCCGCCAGGCGCTCTTCGCCAAGATACAAGGTCTGGCACGATATTTAAGTCTTGGAACATAAGCTCAATAGAAAGCCGCGAGTCCGCGCCAAGGTCCTCTCCTGCGATATCATCCCTAAATGTCGGGATGGGTAACAGCATAGCCCAGGCTTTTTGGGATCTATGCTTTTTGGTGAGACCCTTTCTTGGATCGGCCTCGATCAAAATGCCGTCCTTCTTCCAAGTTCCCGTCCAATCTGCATACGCCTTGTCAAAATCAAAAATGGCAAAGAGCTTCTTGGATGAGTTTTTTCTGTATGTCGACTCGGCGTTAAGCGCGGTTCGTATCTGGCTGGTGCCAAAGGCGCTTCTGAACTCAAAAGGGCAGTTCTGCCGAGGGAATAATTTGGACCAAGCGGCTTCCAAAATTAGCTGGTCGCTTTCGCCTTCTACCAACACTACCGCGGGCTTCGTTGTGGCAGACATCACGAAAGGAACGTTGAGTGCCTTCGCTACTCGCGCATATCCTGTCGTGGGATAGGCTGGCTCTTCTTCGATCGCTACTCTACCGTCGCGATGCCTTTTAAGGACAACAACTTTCGCGTTCGGGGCATCGTGAACAATAAACGGAGAGTGGGTTGCGAAAATGAGTTGAGCGGATCCGGCATCCGTCAGTCCTAAAAGTTTTTGATAGAAGCCGATCGTTTTTGATTGCCAGTCCGGGTGCAAGCCAAGTTCAGGCTCGTCTACCAAGATTAGTGAGCCTGGGATGCGGGTGGCATTACTTAGAATGAAGCCGGCTCGATAAAGTACCTGCTTCTCACCAGTACTTAGTTGGTTGATTGTTATTTCCGTGCCGTGATCGCTAACTGTTAGGCTCGCGCCATGGATGTTCGCCAGCCTTTTGCTGGGGAACATGAAACTTATAGCATCATCGAATCGCTTGATACGTCGTCGTTTCATCTCATCAGGCACGATTTCACCCGGATGCTGATACACCCATTCAGCTATGTCCTGATTGTCTGCGGCTGTCAGGTCTAACATTGTTTGGACAACTTGCTGCGCAAGTTCAGGACCGACCCGAACAGCATCGTACTCTGGGATTAGTCGCGTGCCTCCGAAGCTGCCGACTGTTACATCCGCATAGCCAAGGAACGCCTCGCTGTAAAATACGCGGAAGGGGGAGGCTGGGAGAGTGCCGCCAGGGTCGTATCCGCGCCATTGCAACCCTTCAGAAGTATCAAACTCCACCAACGGGCCCGCACTACCTCTGTGATCTTCGTCCATGAGGGCTGCGACAGGCTCCCGCGGCCGGATACCCCAACTTTCATAGTAATCACTGAACAACTTGAAAGAGTCGGCTCCTAGTTCAATCTCGAGTCTTTTGATGTGCGCGCGAGATCCTGAGATTAAAGTAAAAATAGACTGAAGAAGCGCTGTTTTTCCTGTTCCATTTTCCCCGGCGATGACAATTGTGTCATGTGCCCTGTCGCTAACTTTATCGACGAGATCCAATTCGAGATCGCCGAGAATGGGATGGGCTTTGAATGCAATTCTTCTGATTTTCATTGGGCGACCGCAAATCGTTCTAAGTTGGTGAACGATAGCCACAAATCGTTTTAGACCAGTTATCAAATCCGCGACGTCGCCTTCGCGCACACGCACGACTGCCGTCCTCCTTCTACGACATCGGCTGCGGCGTCCTCAGCCCTCCCGCTATAGGAACTCCAACATGACCATCACGACCACGTCACCACGTGGGCGCGCCTTTATGCGTGGCCACGAAGGGAATCCGCTGACCTGTTATCTGGATCCTGTCGGCATTCCCACGATCGGCACTGGCTTCACCATGCGGTCTGCTGCCGTTCGTCGCGCTCTCGCGCGCATCGGAATCACCAGGCTCGTTCCCGGAAAGACGAAGATCACGGCCGAGCAGTCCGACGCCATTTTCGCCTCTGTACTCGCCGACGAATTCGAGCCTGCCGTTGTTGCGTCTTCGCCTCGCAACCGCAAACAGCGTCAGATGGACGCCGCGGTAAGCGCAATCTACAACCTCGGCGCCGGCGCGATGGAATGGACCTGGGCCGATCTCTGGCGTGCAGGCGAAATCAAGGCCGCGGCCGCCTATCTAGGGAGCCACTACAACACGGCAGATGGAAAAAAACTACCGGGGCTAGTTCGCCGTCGCAAGGAGGAGGCTGAACTGTTCCTGAACGGGCGTTACGCCGCAGGCGGCGCGGTCAAAGAAGCGCAGCCGAAGCCGCCTCGCAAGCCTGACGCGGTCGTCAAAGAGGCGCAGGAAATCCTCACCAGCAAGGGCTTCAATCCCGGCGCTATTGACGGCTGGATGGGCGAGAAGACCCGCGAAGCTATCATCGCGTACCAGAAGGCGCACCCGCACCTTGAGGCCGACGGCATTCTCGGACCGGCTACCCTGTCGCAGCTAAGGCGCGACGCCAAGGCGCTGAAGGACGCGGCCACAAAGGGCGCAGGCTCCGCGCTCGGCTCGGGCGCGCTCGCATTCGCTGCTGGATTGCCGTGGGGCTGGATTGCGGCGGGTGCGCTGCTGCTGGCCGTGGGTTACGTCGCTTACCGCTATCGAGATGTTCTCAAGCGCCGCTGGAATAGCTGGCGCGGCAAGGAGGTGAGGGTGTGATTGGGCTGTTTTCCTTCCTCATCAAAATCGGCCTCGGCGGTGTGATTGATAAGGCCATTGCGCTCACGCAGCGCCGCACCGAGCTCGAGGTCGACAAAGAGAAGCTGCGCACCGAATTGACCGCGGAATACATGCGCCAGGTTGTTGAAGAGACCCGCATCATGGCGGACTTCAACAAGGCGAAATTCTCCTTCCCGTGGTTCTGGATGTTTGCGGCGCTGTTCGTCCTGCCGCTTGGCTTCTGGTGGTCGGCCGTCATTCTGGATAGCGTGTTCGGCTTTTCGTGGAGTGTGGCGGACCTGCCGACGCGCGAGATGAAAGACGCAGCGGGAAGCATGATCGAGTGGCTCTTCTACGTCGGAGGCGGCGTGGCTGGCGTGAAGGCGGTGCTTCGATGAGCGGCGCTGAGATCATGTATGCGGTCGGCTTCTTCGTCGGCCTTTTCGGCGCGATCTTCGGCGTATGGAAATACGTCGACGGCAAAATCGGAGCGGTTCGAGATGACCTCGCCCTTCACAAACTCCATATAGCCGAGCACTATGTTTCCAAGCAGGGGCTGCGCGAGACCACCGAGCAGATCATGGCGGCGATCGGCGGCGTGAAGGATGCGGTCGATAACATGACGCTACGGGTCGACCGCATCGTTGAGAACCAGCCGCAGAGGCGGACGACGAGGGCAGGGTAGGGGCAGGGCATGGTGACGCTAGAGCGATTAGAAAGAACTATCCGCTGTGGCCAACTGCGCCTGTTGCGGCCTCCCGGAGCCGTCCCCCTTATCCCTGCCGACCTCCAGTTTCAGAAGCCACCGTCTCCTGTCGATTCGTCGGTGGACACCTTTCTAATGCACCTTGCAAAATGGGGTGTCCGTCCTAGGCGGCGTTAAGAGCCTTCCAATCCTTTTTGTGTTTTCTACAAAACTGCTTAATGCACTCAAACGTGTGAGGCTTGTGGATCGCTCTAACAGTGCATTCCAGCAGTTTATCGTTCCTCTCGACAGAAGCGAGAATATCTTTGATGAACTCGGTTGCTATTTTGCCGGTGTGCCCTCCAAGCTGGCTATCGAGGTAGAGAGAGCAAGCAAATTCAATTTCATTCAGTAGCCCGCAAGTCGCCTCGTAGAGCCCTTGCTCGCTGTCATAGGCAGCGACTTCGTCAATGCGGAGCTTTATGTTTGAAAAGATTGTTGCGGCGGCGGTCGCGGAAGCATTCATTCGCGCTTGGCGTACCTGATAGGCAGCATACGGCAAGGCGACGATAGCGGCCACGCTGGCCGCCATGCTGAGCGCATCAGACCACGTCCACGGGGCTGTCGGTTCAGCCACGGTTATGCGGAGTCTTTGTCTTTGTTGCCGCCTGAGCTTGGCTTGGGATTGCCAGCCGAAGAGAGTTTGTCGTCAAGATAACTCGTAGAAAGCGACTTGATCCTCTCTTCGTTGATTTGAGGCAGATCTTTGTGCTTGATTGTTTTGTCTTCTGTCTTCGACATGATGGTCCCCTCGCTGATGGCCGAATGTAATTCGTTCATCGACCAATTTGCAAGATACTGACATCACCAGAGATACGCTCCCGAGTCGCCAGCGCCCACTGGGGCATCTGGTGGAAGATCGATAGCCGCGTTAAGGAAGTCGAGAAGGCCACGGAAGGGCGCGTGAAGGCGGCGGAGGAGCGTGCCAGCAGGGTGGCGGAGGACTTGGCCCGCTTTAAACACTGCGTGCCGCCGGGGCCTATGCAACGAAGGCCGGCATGGAGGCCCAGACAGCACAGATCATGCGTGCCATTGAGAGCGTGTAGCCGCATTGACGGGGTTCACGAGCGACTGGACAGGGTTTTCGAGCGACGCTCAACGCGAACCAGAACATAACAAAAAAGTGCTGCGCTAACCTTGGCCCGCTACCCTAACCGGCAGCGGGCCTTTTTTATTTTCGGCTGCGTGCTCGGCCGCACGGCCCTCAGGCTTTCACGTATCCGATCTTCGCCAAACAGGCGAAGTAGACAGATCGTGTATCGGCACGAGGAGGGCGGGACTCGCGGCGAGCCGTTTCTTTGGCGTAGGCCTCTGCGAATCCGGACGCGAAGCCTCCGCCTCCTCCGCTAGGAGTTGAATGGCAAGACGTGAAACTTCCTACAGTTGTGCAGTTTGTGTCGACAGATGTAGGAAAGCCGAAGCTCATTGTCTTCGAAGCTGGTGTTTGAACGGAGTAACCAGCATCTGCATTCATTGCCTCTGCGTAGCAGATGGCGTGCGCCTGTTCTCTGGAATAGATCGGGTTCGCGTTCACTGCACGGAGTTCCGGCCCCCGGGATTGAGATATGCAGCCAGAAAGAGCTACCGCGAAGATCACTGCAAAGCCTGATTTGCGCATGTTCTAGCTCAAGGCCTTCGGGTGACGACTCTTTGCGCCGGAAAATGCATCGCTCTTGGAACAGCCTTCGTGACGGCGGAAATGTTCGAAGTGGGCGCGCATCCCATTCTGCCCGCTTCCGTGTGCCCTGACCTGGCCATGGCACTCGACGCATCGCTTGGTTCTTGATGCGTCCAGCCTTAAAGCGTCTTCAATCGATATCGTCGTCCAAACTCCGCGCACCTTCAGTTCGCATGTTTCTGAATTAATCGCCAACTTGCCCCCCTCGAAAACGGCTTATGCAGTTGCAAACATTGCCGAATTTACGATGATGTCAAGCCGCCTTTAGCCTAGTCAATCACTTGCGCGCTATCATTTTTCAGAATGTCGTCGACGATACGGTCGCCCAGGAGCATTACATTCACGGCGGACGTAGTAAACGTCTCCTCATCGCCGTCGCGATCTTGCAGCGCACCAAGCGCCAGCATGCCCTTGGTGCTTCGCTGTAAATAACGACGTTTGTCGGACTTGCTCAACGAAGCCCACGGGCGCCCATCGAATTCAGCATCGCTTTGAGCGAGACGTAGAATGTATTTCATCTCTTTGCCTCTCGAGTTTTTGATGGACTGCAGACCATCAATCGCCTGTCATTAAATGTCTCGCCTCGCACTTCACACGCTCAGTTCGCCCCCGACAAGGTCCCACGCCAAACACCAGTGGCACGAGACCGCGAGCAGCGGCTTACGTCTGCGCCGTCGCGCGGAAAAGGCGCCCCCGCATCCGAACGGGGCCAGCCCTGCGGCGCTGATCTTGCATAATCATGCAATTGCGCAGTGCGCGTTGGCCTGACGCTGGAAGCAATCCGCGAAGCCGGGCCGAACCGAGAGAAGGTGATGGCGTATCTGGGCAAGAAGTAGTTACCGCGAGCAATGCCGCTCGTTCCGGCCTTGGCTCCAGCCCATTGAAGCCGTCACAGTTTCGCGAGAACGTCGACCTGCGGAACCGGCGTCGGCCCTTCGGTGCGATGCATCTGACAGTAGCTTCACCTCCACGTGCAGGCCGCTGTAGGCGGCCTTGCGGATGGCGCGGTTGAATACCCGCATCGCCTCGCGCAAATTGTCGGCGGCTTCACGCTGTTCTTCTGTCACTGTTACTGTCATTGCTGGGTTATTCCGCGCACCGCCCGCGCCGTCAACGGCGCCTGAGCGATCGGGCCGGTTTTCCATTCGGGCCGATGCTCAGAGCAAAACCAGTTCGGCTCGCCGCGGCCGACTGCGAAGCCAAAGCTGCCCCATTTCTTGCAGCCAGGATGCTCGCAATAATGCACGTAGGGGCCGGCTTCATAGTGCGGCTTTGCGCCCAGTTCGTCGCTCATGTCGGTCGCCTCCTCCGGTGGCTCCCATTTTTGGAGAGTTCGATCACCGATTGATTGTTCTTCTTTTGTTCTTACATTATCTCATCCTCATGGTCGAGACAATTGGCGAAGCATTCAGCCTCGGTTGGCAACTCAAAGCACGATGTGCCTTCGGCAATCGTGAGGGCATGAAGTCGGTTCGCCAATGCACCTGGACTTATGATCTCGACATGCTGACGCTGGTTGCGACGCGCGGACGGGACTTTCCATTGTCTATGGTCGCCAGCCGGCTTCGCTGTCCGCGGTGTGGTTCGAGGACTGTGTCGGTTGTATTTATGCCGCCTGGAGAGGGAGACAAGAGGAGAGGGGCGGCTTAGTGACTATCTGCAGGTCTGCTCCGATAAAGACGGGAAAGAAAGTCCGTTTGGGCGTCATCAATGGCATTCTCTGCAATACAGCCACGAGCGTACGAGTAGCTCATTGCAGCAGCGTCGAACTCTTTCCCTGAAAATGCGCTGTAGTCCGTCACAGACCATTGAAGCAGCGCCCCTCGCCACAGAAAGCCGCGCCATTTTTTGCAGCCAAAACGAACACAGGCGAACTGAAACGAATCGGACACTGGAGCGCAGGTGAAACCGAGGGACTGAAGTCTTTCGGCCATCGCCGCTTTGCTTCCGTCTACCTCGGCTGCTAGCTTATCGACGAAGGATTGGAATTCATCCAGACCGAGCGGAAGTTGCGGAGGAGGGGTGCTCCGATTCTTGCTTTCCGCCGCGGCGGTCCAGTGGACGGAGCAGGCTAAGAAAATCAACGCGATACTGCACAAAGTTCCACGTCTTGACGTCACGAAAGTATCCTCGAAGGAGAATCTGCCCAGCATCGTTCGTACCAAATCAGGCGGCCGCCTGAAATACTCTGCTCCAGCGGGTGGTGACGACACCTTGAGGCGGAAAGGCGCCGTCTTCGTCGAGCCGGTACTGGTCGCGGAGGTCGAATACCGCGCCTGGACCGACGACGGGAAGCTCCGACATGCGTCATTCAAGGGGATCAGGGAGCGGGAGGACGAGGCGGCAGTGTTCGAGCTGATGTAGAAAACGCAAAGGCACGAGCAGCGAGGGGCGGCATTGATGGAACGAACCGGGGCGAGCTCGGTTCGAGGATTGTCACTTCTTACGAGTTTACTGTGATGCGGCAGCCTGTCTAATCTACGCGCGAATTCGCGAACGAGAGCAACCCTATGGCGCAGAGCATCAAACAAAAGCTGATGAAGGAGAGTGACATTCCCGCCTTCGTCGACGAAATCATGGAGACCGGCTGCGGTATCTGTGCGGTCGGTCACGACAAATACGTGCTCGGGGACGCAGACCTTTCCCCGGCTGAGTATGCGAAGGTAGAGCGCAAACTGGAACAGATTGAGGAAACCTACGGCGACCGTGATTTCCTCAAATCGGAGATCGTGGCCTACCTACGGTCGATTGGGCGGTACATAGACGTCGGCGCCGACGGAGCTGGATAGGGCAGGGGCAGCGCAAGGGCGCCATCTTCACTGGGTCGGTGCTCGTCGCCGAAGTCGAATATCGAACCTGGGCGGATGACGGGAATCTGCGGCACGCGTCGTTCAAGGATATCCGGGAGAGGGAGGATGATGCGGGGGTTTTTGATATCTCCAAAACAGTTGAAGGCCCGACACCACTCGACTAATGGTCGATGATGCATCAGGTCGTTCGCATTGACTTCAACATAATACTGGAGACCCTTCAGCGCGGCATCCGTCGCGCCGATATCTTCATGGGCATAGGGATGAACGCGGCAGAGCAGCAGCCGCCAATCTCGCACGTCCTTGCACCAGACGGACGCTTTCACATCGAACTTGTTAAGCAAAACCTATCTGAGGATGAGAGGGCGCACGTTGCCGTCGAGTTCGGCAAGTGGGTAACAAGCAACGGCCTTCGCGAGTTGATCGAAACATTCTCAATCTTCCTCCATCAAATCTACACTGCGCTTCACGTAATGCACGTCGTCGTCGGCAAAGAAATCGCTGTCAGCCCCCGTCGATTCGAAAGAATGGGGGTCGGCGACCAGATTGCGGAATTGCAGAAGATTATTCCGATCTTGGAAGAGCGCGTTTCAATCACGCGCTCGCTTAATCAGGCACGAAACTGCTACGCGCATAGAAATGGACGAGTCGGCTTAGCCGATGTCGATGCTGAAGCTGGCGAGTTTTCTCTTACCTGGCTGGCTCTCTCGACCAGCGTTCGAGAACCCGACGGCAATGTTATTCCTGAGAGTGAAATGTTCGGCCGCTTGCTCCCGGCAGGCGGAACCGTGCTTATTGAGGTTGTCATAAAGACTAGAGCATTTCGCGTGGGCGACGAGCTAACACTGACTAAGACGGAACTGAAAGAAATTTGTCTTTGCGTCAACACAATAGGCGCGGGGATACTCGACGAGGCGCAGAAGTTTGGTCTCGAAGCCGGCTTAATACTACGGCCTGGGGAAGTCACAGCATCCCACCCGGCAGCAATTGAGTAGTGGCTTTACCGCTCCACGATCCGGACCACTTGCCCCGCTTGCGGTCGATTAGGCATCGCTAGCCTTCCTGACACGGCGTCTGCGATTCCAAACGTTCCAATCCTCCTTCCCGTCGGGCGCAGCCACATTAAAGCCGGCCGTGATACCGAAATACCCTTCGTAGAATCGCCTCACCAGCGGTACCGGCCGTCCGTCGTGCAGCGGATCAATCCTGGGGAAGCCCTTTCGCTCCAGTTGCGGGATGACAGTCTTCACCCACATCGAGGCGCGATCCTTACCGACAATTGCGACAGCCAGTTGCTGGTCGGTGGCGAAATAATGGAAGCTGGGAGAGAGGATCGATAGTCATCAAGCCGCCTTCCACACTTCGTTCAGAATTCTCGCCGCCAACGCCGCCTTGTCCTCCGGCAGGAACCGCCCGTAGTGGCTCCGGATCATTTCGGGCGTATCCTGAATCGCGTAGCTGGCCTGCTCGTAGGAGCCGGTCTTCTTCAAAATGTGGGTCGCCAGGACGTCCCGCACGTTATGGGGACCATGGGGCAGGAGCCCCTTGATCGCCCCTCGGCCGGTATATGGGTTGTAGATGCCGTAGCGCTGAATGGTGAGCCGCCAGACGTCGTAAAAGGACGAGATGTCGTATGCCGCGTCTTTGGTGTTCGACTTCGTCGTCTTGACGAAGAATGTGCCCGGATCTTTAACCTCGCCAAGGAGCGCAGCTCTGTGTCGGCTCACGTAGGCGTCGATGTGATGGTAGAGGTCCAAGAGGTCTGGCAACACCAGGCGGAAAGGCTTCTGACCGAAAAACGATGAGCTTGCGTTTTTGAACGCGTTGGCAGGGATCAACACTTCCCAGCCGTTGTCTCGATCGCTCCAACGCAGCTCACCGCATTTCAAATCCTCTAAGCGGCGTTCTGTGGTTGGAAGCCGGCCTCTGGGGCACACGAGCAGTTGCCGCAAATTTTTCTGCCTGAGCCCGAGGTGCAGGCCCAATCGAAGCAGCAGGAATGATCGTACAGATTCGGCAGCGGCTCGCGGATGCCTTTTCTCATCAGGCATCCGAGCGATGATCTCGTCGGTGATTTTTCGGTATTCTGAAAGCGGGCTGTCGGTCTCGAGCACACACATGATCGGCTCGAAAGGATCGCGATGGATGCGATGGACGCGTTGAATTTCCTTCAATCGATTCGCGAGGTGACGGTATAGGTTGTCGCAGTATCCATGCCAATCATTCGACGCGGCTGCGATCTCGGATCCGGAGATAAGTCCTGGAATTGGTCGGACGCGCGTGAGCATCTGCGGATGCTGCCGAAGCCAACCTGTCTCCTTGCGCGTCAGGGCTAGCGCGATGGACAGCATGTTCACTTCCCAGGTCGTGTAAAACCCACGGCGGCGCTCGCGCCAGCGCAGGTACCAATCCCACACGCCGGGAAAAGCCAGTAGCCCGAACGTCAGGTGTTCAAACGGGAGGCCGTAGCCCCGCACACCCTCATCCGGCGATGCAGACAAAGCGCCGAACATCAATCCGAGATGCTCGATCTTCTGTGCGGCTGTTTCCTCGCCCCAAACGCCGTTTCGCTGGAAGCCCAAATCGGTGAGCGTGGTGGTCTTGAACCGGACAAGACCTTCCATCTCAGCCGCCAGGCTCGCGGGTGCATCGAGGCTGCCCGACAGAAGGTCAGGGTCGACGGTGTTCGGATCCTCGTCTTCGATATCCCAAACTGGCGAAACGGAACGGCCGGTTAGAGCAGGGAACCGAATGGCATAGCGCTGCTTTATCGCCGCCGCTTGGAATCGGCGGTATTCTGTCGTTCCGCTGATGATGACCCGCCGCACCCATTCGATGATCTCCTCTCGTTTTGTGAAAGGAAGAGAATTGAAATCGTCGGGTAGATGCCACGCAAGGCGCCGCCGTTCGGCATCCCCAATATCTTCGCCAACATTGTGCCCCTTGGCTGCGCGAGCCGTGGGAGGCAGTTTGCTCTTGAAGTAGCCGATTGGCAGTCGGTACCTTCGCTCTATCCGCCCAAGCATCTCCAGGCTTTGCACGCTCCGTGGTGGCTTCTCTCCATTGGACCAGACAACGATCGTCTTGCGATTGAATGCTTCGCCTGGCCGAGTGATTGCTCGATGAAGGTGCCAGCACGTGTCGCCGTGTCGACGCATGTGCAGTTGGAGTGCTTCCACGAACGTCGGCGGATCTTCCCATTCGTCAAAGAGGGGTTCCGGGAACTCGACGATCGGCTTAGGGGGAACGCCCCTAGGCCGGCGTTTTTGGGAGGATGTGTTGGATGTCTTGCTTATCGGCATATTGAAGGTTTCGACGCTGTTGATGTTCAGGGGACGCCGGAACATACACAATCGAAGAAGCACTGCAAGAGACTGGTTTTGGCTAAGATATTGAAAACAAAAGGGTTTTACAAATTTGTCAAAGGATCGAGTCGGGCTTTGATGCTTTCTTAGGTTTTGGCTTCAGTTGCCTGCGGGCTTCGCGAGCGCGCTCCTCGATCAACTTCAATTCGATTTCCGTCGCCCAGTCGCTGTCGAGTGCCCACGTCACGGCAACGTTCGTGTAGATCGCTTCTGTCACCTCGCTGCACACCAAAGCCCAACCACTGTCACGCTCTTTTGAGGGAAGGAACTGGCGGCGCACGACGCGAAAGTGCCGTGCGTCCCGAAAGAAGCTCAATACGTCACCCTCACTGGGGATGCTGCCGCCAAAATAGTCCGTGTCAGCCTCAAGCAATAGCTGGAATTCGCTGTCTGGCTGGACGATGTAAACGCGTACTGTGACCGAACTCATTGCTGGCGATCGCGAAGCTTGACCACGCCTTCGCCGCGCTCGTCATCGATGAAGATGACGCCGGCTGATTCGAGTGCTGATCGGATAGCAATCAGCGTCACTTCTCGAGGTGCTCGGGCCCCTCGTTCGAAGTCGACAATGGTGCGTAGGGCCACCCTCGAAACCTCGGCAAGTTGCTCCCTGGGCCACTCGATCAACGCCCTCGCGGCGCGGCATTGTGCCGGAGTAATCATAAAAAACACCTAGTTGCACTTTTTGTGTTGACATGCTTTGCGCGATGTTGCATTTAATATGCATACTTCAGACCGAAGTACAACACGAGGAGACCAACATGACTGCGACGATTGCAAGATTAAGACCCATTCCGACGATCGCCTTTGAGCCTGAAGAAGGCAAAAGATTAAGACGCCAGTCCGCGGAGGCTGGCAGAAATAAGGTGCAGGGCGCTGAGGACAGCAGCCCGCACCGCCCTTGGTCGCAGGATGCCTACGATCTCCAGATGCAGGCAAAGGTCGCCGTTACCTTGGTCGGAGAGCTATTTAGCAACCTGCACACCCTTGAAGAAATCTTGGAGTTCAAGCTGCTGGAACAGTCCGGCATCGAGGAACTGGCGTTTCAGATTCATCAGATCCAAAAGGCCACGGAGCGGCTGCAGCCCGCCTAAGTTTCAGGCATGCCGACCTGCGGCAGCCGAGACCAATCTCGGCGCCGCCGAAGCGTGAGGGCGGCGACCGAGGGATTCAGCGATGGACACGCGCGCTGCAAGGTATTTCAAGTGGCTTCTGTTCTGGCAGCAGCAAGGGCGCTGCTGCTACTGCGGAGAGCACGTTGTGTTGACGTACCGACCATACGACGCTGCCCGGCCGTACGCAGCCACACTGGAACACCTGCAGCGCCGCGCTGATGGCGGTACGGGCCATCCGTCCAACCTGGCTATGGCGTGTAAGCACTGCAACAATACGCGCGGCGAGCGTGACTGGCTGAGTTATGCGTCCTGGCGGCGCAAGGAATTCTAAAGAACATCGAGCGCAGATTGCCACCACCGGCCGAACGGCTGCCGGCTCACCACCGGAGCAACGCGCTCACGGCGACGGCCTACGCTGGCGCCAGCCCCTTGCTCTTCGCGGGCGAGGGGCTTTTCTGTGACGCGTACAATCATTCATCGGCGGTTCAGCCTCGGCGGCGCAATCTCGTTGGCACCGAGGAGGATACCTTTCATGAGCAAGCTCAAATCCGCTCTCACAGGCGTAGTTCTTGCTACGTCTTTCGCCTTCCCGGTGACCGCTACGCCAATCTACGCCCCTCAGCCGGAGCAAGTGCAGGCGGATTCTGTAGAGCAGGTCAACCATCGGCGCAATTGGCGAGACAGCCACTGGAACAGGCGCCATGCTTGGCGTTCGTGCCGTTACTACGGCAGATGTTACCCGCGCCATGACTACGGCCGGGACTACGGCTACAGCGGGGATTACCGATACCGCCGCCGACTGGGCGTCGATATCTACTTGAATTTTTAGCGGCGGCCGAAGCGGCACTGGCAGGGGATGCAGGCGCCGGGGACCGCTGGTAGCCGGAAGGCAAGGAATTCAGATGCGGCAGCCCGATGAGGACAGACCTGACCCCAACGCCCCGATGCGTCTTAAGGACATCATCCCGATCGCTTTCCCTTATGGCGGCATTTCGCCGGCCGGGCTTCGCCGTGAGGCTAAGCGGGGCAGGCTGAAGCTCATGCGGATTGCTGGCAAGGACTTCACCACACTGGCGGCGATTGAGGAAATGCAGCGACTCTGCGTGGTCGAGCCGGGATCGAAGGAGCCGACGCTGCACCCAGATGACGAAGCAAAGGCTTCCTTGGCGGCAGCTCGGGCGATCGTCAAAGAGCTCAGAGAGACCGGAAAGATATCGACTTCTCTAAGTCGGAGAAGGCGCTAATTCTCTCCCCAATAACACCATTTGGCCGGCGCGGTCACCACCTGCGCCGACACCAGCAGCGCGCCGGCTGTTGCACTAACTAAGTGGCTGCCGCTTCTGGCGGATGCCAGTCGGCACGTATTGGCGGGGTGGAAATTCTCGAAACTCAACCCCTTTTTCCGTGAAGTTTATACCGGCGCTGGCCAGTTCATTCATGATAACGAACAGCGATGCTTCGTGCGGCTCGCGCTTATCGCCTTCTAGGTCAGCGATCGTCGAGCGACTGACGTTAGCGCCTTCGGCTAGATAGCCCTGCGACCATCCGAGAAGGGCGCGGGCTGCGCGGACCTGTGCCGCAAGAAGTGAACCTTCAGACATATAAACCTATTTCCGACATTTTGCTTGACTTTATTGTAAATCAGACATAATGACGGATACAAGACATTTAGTTTGATGTCTAGCCGCATGGTTATTATCCGCACCATCAACCCAGCGCGGCCGTTTGCAAGCGGTGCGCATCATCGAGGAGAGCACATGTCTGCAAAGGCTAGCAATTTCGCACCCCAGAGTGAGGCATCCAAAAAGGCGAGCAATGAGCGCTTCAAGCGGTTCGCCCTTGGCCCTTTGACCGAGCTTCATAAAGATCGACTCGAAAAGCCCGCGGGGAAGCCGGTCGACGACGTGCGCATTGACGGTATTCTCGAAATGATTGCAGAGGGCGACATAATGGGCTTCAAACGCACCAGCACGTTCGGCCGTTGGGGCACATTTGCCCACGGTGAAGCGTCGTATGATGTTTTTGTGGATGACTCGTTCAAGGTCGATCACGACACGATTCGAACCATGGTGGCCGGTCATCTCAACACGGATCCCCATTACATTCGAATCGTCGCCGAAGACATGTGCGACCGTGACTATCCTGCCCATGTTGCGGCAGTCGCCACCTAATGCTCTCCCTGAGACTAACGCCAAGCCCCTTGCTCTCCGGAAGCGAGGGGCACCCCAATCGTTTGGAGTTCTGCATAACAGCGTTTGACTCTCGACCCTTGTTTACACTGTACTTCGCGCATCTTGAACAATCGGAGGGCTCTTGAGGCATGCCAATCGCTGCCAACGATAATTCGCCTTTGTACCTATCGGAGGCATCAATCGCTGCGCGCGTCTTGGGTGCAAAATCCAAGGCACAGTGGGTGGCTCTCGCTGCTGTTTGGGAGAAGGAAGGGCTGCCGCGGATCGATCCGATGACGGGCTGCCGATATTGGCCGGCAGTTCGCGAGTTTCTTGATCGCCGCCACGGTCTTGGGCGGCGCGTTCTACCGGCTACTGTGGATGGAGTGGAGAACTGGAGTTGACTGACGCCCCAGGCCTAAAGCGCAAGACAAACAAGGACGGAACCGTCCGAGAATATTGGATGGCTCGCGCCGACTTGGTGAAGCGCGGCTATCGTCCGTCGAGTATCCGTCTCCACTACCCAGATACGCCTGATGGTCGCCTCCAGCTTGCTTCGAGGTGCCAGATACTGCAGGCGGAGATGCTCGCTTGGGCATCCCGCGGCGGCGCTTCGGTGCCCGGATACGATGGCACGATGAAGAGTCTGTCGAGCCTATTTCAGGTGAACGACGATTCACCCTTCCACTCAATGAAGTGGAACAGCCGCGACAACTTCGTGAAGTCGCTCAAAATTATCGAGCACACGGTAGGCTCCCGGCAAATAGGAAACCTGCTAGGTCCGGATTTTAAGCGGTGGCATCAAACGTGGGGGTTGCCGAAGGCAGAAGGTAAGCCAGGCAGGCCATGGCGAGCGAAGCACACAATGGACGCGGTGCGGCAACTGATCGGTTATGGTGTGACCTTGGGCTATGAGGACTGCTTCAGGGCCGACGCCATCTTGTCGAAAATCCGGTTCAAGACGCCGCCGGCGCGAAAGTCAGTACTGACCGACCAGCACGTCGCGGCCGTTCGCGCAAAGGCGCATGAACTCGGCTACCACGCGATTGCGCTTGCAACTGCGCTACAGTTTTCGCTGACCATGCGACAGAAGGACGTAATTGGTGAGTGGGAGCCTGTGAGTTCCGTTGAGGGCGGCATCCGCCACAAAGACACGATTTGGGTAAATGGCCTTGTTTGGACTGACATTGATGAGAATCTGATTCTCCGGAAAAAGCACGTCAAAACAGGGTTTGAGGTCGAGCACGATCTTAAACTCCATCCGGTTGTGCTGGCGGAACTCGCCCTAGTACCGCCAGAGAAGCGCGTGGGTCCGATGATCATCGCCGAGACCACCGGAGAGCCTTACAAGCACCGCACCTTTACACAGCGGTGGCGCTTCGTAGCCAACAAGGCAGGTGTTCCGAAGAACGTCTGGAATATGGACGCCCGCGCGGGCGGCATTACGGAGGCATACGATCTTGGCGCGACCGAGACCGATGTCATGAAATCTGCTGGTCACAAGAACCGTCAGACCAGTGCACGATACAACCGAGGCACTCTCGAGCAGACCAGCCGCGTAGCCAAAATTCGGCAGGCGAAACGGACAGGGAACGACGAGTAGGGGACGTCAGAGGGACGTTTGGGGGACGTTTCTTCTAAATAGCTGAAAGAAAAGGGAGAAATGGATGGGAGGAAAAGGATGCGGAACTGCTCCTTCGTCTCATGCGCCATCGCTGCATGGCAATAATCGATCACGGCGCTCCAGGAGGAGAGAACCTGCTTATTACGCAATTCGCTCTTGAGCATGCGATGACTGGCG
>Ga0228710_1002248_pt1 | contig 30241 bp, 12 predicted proteins | sample MedpolnodulmetaG_FD_177995 | JGI IMG/M metagenome (GOLD analysis project Ga0228710, IMG submission 177995) | Root nodule microbial communities from Medicago polymorpha collected in Santa Monica, California, United States - pink nodules | ecosystem: Host-associated > Plants > Roots > Nodule...
AAAGAGCCAAAATTGTGGATTTCCAAATTCTTGGAACAAGCCGAGTGCTATGGGTAGTACTCCTTGCATTTATTAGTAGAAAGCCTCGGTAAAATAATCTAACGGATGAATTGGATTAGGCTATATTTATTGACTATGCAATTAATGTATAAAATGTGGCAATTTAGAGGTTAAGGGTATAATAGACATATTACAACTTTAAACTCTAAAAGTGACACTTATATAGGAACAATTTTTTTCCCCAAAAGTGACACTTATAAAGGAACGGAGGGAGTATATAGATAAAAAGTACGCTTTGTCGCAGGCTTGATGGTTATTTTGGAGAGGTTTTTTAACGGTTTGGCACAAGACTTGTTTCTACTATATCGCAAGTGTTTAGACTTTAGTTTTTGGAGATGACTTCTTGGTTTGGTGTTTAGTTTTTATTTGTTTCGAGGGCCCTTGGTGGAGGGTGTTTTTGGTTTGCTTGTAAAAGTTTATATTTGATACATGGGTGTTTGTTTGGGTGTTCCGCATATATACAGACATTTTTCCTTGGTTTGTTGCTCTTTAAGTCTTCTATCTTAGCATTCCTTGTACTTGCTAAGATTCTTTGTGTTTTAAATAAATTTTATTTTAGCTTCTTAAAAAAAAGTACGCTTTAATTAAACTATTAAATTTTCTAGTAAACCAATTCTTTTAGTCATGTATGATAACTTAGGCAATTTAGGCAACATTCTTTTTTATTGAGATTGCACATATTAAATGTGATAAACTACAACTTTTAAAACATTTGGTCTAGTTTATAAGTTCGTATGACCAAAATAGATATATTTCATGACAATTTTTTCTCGCAAACTTATAACATTAACTTACTAACTTATACTAGCATTTTTAAACTAGTGTTTGAACTTAATTACAGATTGTCATTTTATCTCTCAGTTTTAACCTTATTATCTTCATTAAAACATTAAAAATTTCTATTAATGTCATTTTATATTCAACAACCAATTCAATATCAACATTTTCTTGTCGGCTATATGCTATATTTTTTTACCAAAAAATCCTAATAGGCGTAGGTTAATATATTTTAATTATATTTCAGAAAGAGTGTTTTTTTTTCTTTCTTTTGACAAAAGAATGAGTGTGTTAGTTTTCTAGTTGTAGTGAACCACGTTTTTCAACCCGTTTCTGGGAGGTGTCTTTATTATTGCTCATTTATGTAGATCTTTCTATGACGGCTCGTGCGTTCAAATTATTGTGATGGATAATGATTTTTGTCCTTTTTACCAAAAAAATAATAATGATATTCTCTCCCTCTGTTAAAATACTACTTTTCTTTTTCTTTTTCTTTTGAATAATTACATAAATTGGAGAGATCACATGCTCCAAAATAGGGGTATATAAGCTCTTGTATTACAGAGACAATTATGGATTCAAATAATAGTAATAGTATGGTTAGTTTGAAAGAGAGAAAATCTCAAAGTGTAATCCCATTTTTACGTTTTTTTCAAATAAAAAAAATGTACTCTTTCTTTTATTTTTTTGGATACAAGGGAGTATAATTAATCAAAATTACAGTCGAACACGACAATTAAAATAAACATTGGCCACTACTTGTTCTAAAAGATTACCACAATTCAACGGTGGGTAATCTAAATACTAAGTACCTATAGATCTTGCAAGGGGTTAGCCAACAAGCAAGTTAGCTACATGGTTTAAATAGAAAAAACAATAATTTGTGAATCTAGTGAATAATAGAGGAGATAATAAAAAAGTAAGGATGGGTCAAGAGATACCCATTATTTACAAAAGACATCACAATAACCGATTTAGATTCAAGAGAAAGCGTCTAATATCCTTTATCTCAAGCAACAATTATATAGCAATGACAAAGCAAGCATAAATTTTATGCAGGGGCAAATTTTATTTCATTTAAACCTCTCTTTTACTCATACACCTTTATTCTCTTAAGGGTTAATTAAAATATTTTTAAAATAAACATATTCTTCTCCACAAATAAAACACTACAATTTTATTTCATTTAAACCTCTCTTTTACTCATACACCTTTATTCTCTTAATGGTTAATTAAGTTTTTAATCCCTATAAATATGTCAAATTTCGTTTTTAGTCCTCATAAAAAAATTGACAGATTTTGATCCCTATAAAATTTTCAGCACGTAGTTTTAGTCCCTGTTAAATTAAAATTTGCTTAATTATGCTTAAAATTTTATATTTCTTAATGATTTTTTACATACTTGTTTAAAACATTATAAAACGTTCCTCCGCAATAAGTTGGCTCAAAATTTTATTTTTAGGTCCAAATTTTCGTGTTTTTTCATGAATTTTTGGCATTTAAAAAAAGTTATATTTAATTCATTACATGTTAAAAAATTCTAATTTTTTATAAAAGATATTATTATAATGTTCTTAACATGTATGTTAAAATTCATTAAAAAATATAAAAGTTTAAGTATAATTAAAATAATAATAATTAAACAAGGACCAACACATACTTTTAGTTCTTGTAAAATTAAATTTTGCTTAATTGTGCTTAAACTTTTAAATTTTTAACAAATTTTTTACATACTTATTTAAAACATTATACAAAGTTCCTTCACAAAAAAGTAGCTCAAAATTTTATTATTAGATTCAAATTTTCATTAATATATTCTTAAAATATTGCTTTTAAAAAAATTCATATTTAATTCATTACATGTTAAAAAACTAAAAGATTTTATAAAAGAGTGTCTTACGATGTTATGATCATGTCTGTAAAAAATCTTTCAAAAATTTAGAAGTTTAAGCATAATTAAACAAATTTTAATTTAATAGGGATTAAAAACACTACCGAAAAATTTTGTAGGGACTAAAAAGTGTGATTTGTTTTTATAGGGACTAAAAACAAAACTGCAGATATTTATAGGGACTAAAAACTTAATTAACCCTTCTCTTAATTCTTCAAAACTCTTGTTCCAGTAACTTCACAAAAATACCTCTCACTCTCAAATAACCAAAATACTTTTATCTTCAAAAAATAAACTAACCCATCAATTCAACCACATCAAATAAATAATTAAATAAAAATCGGTGTGTCACAGCTATTTCCACTGATCCTAGTAAAGATTTATTTTAATGCAAGTAGTACGCGTTATAAATAGTGTTAACCGGGGATAGGTGACAATGTTTCTGCCTTCAATATATTCACTATATGAAGAATTGTTAATCTGCGGTTTGTTTCGCGATAGTTTACGCCAACTCTCTATCATTTTCCAATTTTAGAAATTAGTATATATATTTTAGACTAAAATTGAGAAAATAATTTTTTACTCACAATATTACGTCCAACAACCTCTTTCATTATCCAGGGGGTATATAACTTCAAACTAGCCGTTATATTATTTTCAATATCAGATCTATTGTGGCTTTTTAGATTATCACTTTGGAGAATAATAAATTAAACACAATTATTAAATTTTGAAATAAATAAAAAATCATTAAGTATAACAGTTAAATTTTAAATTTTTGCCATTGATCTATGTAGCTTCACTTTGAATTCTTCAGTAATTTTATGGTTAATTGTATTTTGTAGTACGAGTTCTAAAAATAAACACAAGTTTTTTTAAGGGAATAATAAATGAAAGTAAGCAATGAGGCATTAAATTTCAACTTACATATTACAAGTTCTAGAAATAAACACGAGTTTTTTAAGCGAATAATAAAGGAAAGTATACAATGAAACATTGAATTTCAATTTACCTCTTATGAGTTCCAGAAATAAACATGAATTTTTTAACCGAATAACAAGGGAAAGTAAACAATGAGGCATTAAACTTATGTTTGCATTCGTTAGATAACCAACTGTCCATCGTAATACTGCATTTGTCATTTCTTAGTCGCCCTCCTATAAAAATGTTCTTCTCCTTTGTTGCCCATTAGAGTTTTATTATTGTTGCGTTAGAGTTGTCGGCGTCAACGATTTTAACATTTTAGCGAAATGGTGGCAATAATAAACATATGTCATACATGTGCCTTTCACATGTTAACCCTTCTCTCACTCTACAGCTAATCTGTCTCGCCTCTTTCTTATGGGTCCCGTGAGTTTTTTCTTTAAAACTAGAATTGTTATTGATTCTCTCCAAATTTAAAATACTTTAATTTCATGTTTTTTCTAAAAAAATACAAAATATGTTATTTTTTCTCTCTATAATATATCCCCTTGGTTTCTTGTTTTTTCTGCTAATACTTTAATATAATTGAAGTGATTCTTCATAATTTTGTTGGATTTATGGAGGTATGTATTGAAACCTAACCAATATCGTTATCAAATACTCACTCCGTTTAAGGATTTCACACACTTATTTAAAAATGCAAAGACGTTGTCAAAAGACATGATATTTTTGTTAAACTAACCTTATTTACTATTGATGTAATGTGTAAACTAAATTAATTAGAGGATAAAATTACTATTGTTGTTGTTATTATTGTTTTTGAAAGAAATATTGTTGTTATTGTTATTATTGTTGTTGTTGTTGTTATTGTTATTGTTGTTATTATTATTGTCATTATTGTTCTTGTTGTTATTAGAGAAACAAACCACAATCATCCATACGGTTTCAAAAGAATTTGAAGTGAAGTTTCAGGGATCACTGTTAATAATTTAATTGCAGTTGTATGATTAATTTGTTATTTTCTACGTGATTAAACTGATTTTGACTCAAACATAAATAAATTATTACTGTTTCTACAGAGTGATTTGTTATACAACAACGATAGCTCTGATATTAAAAATGATATATCAACAGACATGAAATACTATAGTTTGAATCACATTATATTATCGTATAGTTTGAATTCCATTATATTGGAAGTTGTTGTTAGTCACAATACTGCAAGTATAAGGTTGAGTTATTTTTCCAAATTAAGTCAATTTTTTTTAGTAACTTACAAAATTCGATTACGTGGTTGGGTTTAAATTATTGGGTAACAAATTACCGATTTTCACTTCATTATATGTTAAAAATGTGGAAGACAAAAACATTGTCACCCATGCCGGTTAACATTGTCTTTGGTGCATATTATTTATATGATTGTAAATCTTAACAAGGATCAATGGAAGTGGCCACAGAAGATATGATATGGGCAAGGTGGACACTTTTTTAGGAATTAATCTTGGGTTAACCGAAAGCTTATTTTTCACCAGGGAGAATATCATTGCAACAATTAAAATGTAAACATTATTTATTCATTTTTTAACATTACAATATATTAACCACATTGAAAAAAAAAATAATTGCATTTTGGTGGAACACAGGAAAAGAAAATCTATTGAGGTTAATCTCAAAAGGAAAGTGTAGTAAAAAACAATCACCATTGATTAAAAAGAAAAGGTTAAAAAACTGATTTGATAGAACAAGTACTTCTACCATTAAACAACCAGACAACAAATCGTCCGAAATAAAACAATTTGGATTCGGGTGGGTCATATTTTTGTCTAACCTTATTAAATGAATCAGCCACCAACAAAAACCCTAAAATGAATCCTTTAAACAATGACATTGCCGCCAAGAACAAATGATTGATAATAAAAAAAATCATGGATAATTACTCAGCTTGATAAACGCTTAAAATGGATGCTTGGTGAAACTTTGGTGAAACCTCCGAATCCACATTTAAAGGTGAAATTTGTTCTTAAATTTTCTTTTTGTTATTTTCTAAAATTGACTTTCTGTTTGATTTCTAGATCTAGAATGTCAAAACTCTTTACTTCATGAAATACATGGAGATGTTGAAGCTGAGCTACATGGTTCCATGCTATAATACTATTGTAGACTTGATTTTATTGAAATTGAGATTTTTATTACTGTGAACAGAGCCACATATTTTACTCTGTTGATAGCTCAGATTTGAAAATGAAAAAAAAAAGCTTAGCATGAAATTGAACAGTTTTAATTCATTGATATTTGAGGCAATGGTTGGTCATCATATTGTAAGTAAAGAATTTTCCTCTTTACCATAATAAGTAGACTTGATTTTAATGAAATTTTCAATTTTATTATAGGATTCTTTACAGAATTTGTCAAACAAATGACATTTTTATTACTGTGAACAGATCCACATATTTTACTCCGTTGATAGCTCAGATTTGAAAAAAAAAAAAAAAAAAACTTAGCATGAAATTGAACAGTTTTAACCCATTGATATTTGAGGCAATGGTTGGTCGTCATATTGTAAGTAAAAATTTGCTCTCTTTAGTATAATAAACTAACTAATTTTCAAATTACTAATTTCCAAAATTAGTTCAATATTACATAGGGTCTCAGAGTCAACTATAGGAGTAAAAATTACATGTTACCAACTAAATATGTAATGAAATTATGGAAACTAGAGACAAATTTGTCACATGTGCCTGTAAATTTAGTTTTTAGCTCTTACTATTTGCATGAAAATACGGACATACAAGGATCGACTCAGTTGTAACTCTCATATAACTGGGAGCGTATTTTTCAACTATGGAAGTTTTAGTAATGACAGAGATATCATGAAAAATTTAAGACAATGACAAAGAATTTGTTACCTGAGCAACATTGCTAGTGAAGAGGATATTATGTTTAGAAGATGTCAATATTTTTTTGATCAATATGTGGCAAAGCAACTATGACAAAAACAAAAATAATAAAGAAAATATCACAGTTAGTTTAGAACAAAACAAAATTCTAACACCAAAATAATAACAATATGAAGGGGATAAATATGTTAGGTTGATTTTTTTTATAAATCCAAATATTCACTTAAACAATTTTTCCTATATTTATGTTATTATATTGTTGGTGGTACTAAAAAAGATAAAGATTTATATTATATTTGCTAAATTAATGTTATGACTACAAAAAATAAACATAACTTTTTGGGTTTGTTACAATTTGAAGTCACAAATATTTGTACTTATAGTTTTAATTAAAATCAAAATTTTATATTCATTTGTCTATCTTCTCGTTAGTAATAAAAATGATAATAACAACAATGACAACAATAATAACAATAACGATATTAACAATAAGGGAAATGTTAACTTGTCAAAAAATAAAAGGGAAAATGTTAACTTGTGCCCTTAGGGCACATATTAAGAATTCCACTAATAGAAATTATATATTGGAAACTGTGTTAATTTATTGCTTAAAATGTTTAATATTAATTTTTTTTCCATTAAATTATTATCATTAATAGAATGAAAATAATGCTTAATATGTGTCTTAAAGCCACAAGTTAACACGACCCTAACAATAATGATAATAACAATGACAACATTAATTATAACAACACAACAACAATAACAACATTAACAATAATAACAACAATGACAATCATGATGATAATAACAACAACAATAATCGATGATTAAAATTTATTTTAAATAAAATATCTGATACGTTTTACATACACAAAAAAAAAATTCTTTAAAAAAAATAAGAAAACAAAAAAAACATTTTAATAAAAACATTACGTGACATATATTAGAATAATGACAAGTTAGATATAGAATGGGAGAGAGATTATAATATGAAAGGCACGTGACATATATTATTACTTTTTGGCTGGTTTGATAGACTCAAAGGCGCTGTCAAACTCTAAAGCAGCTGCAACAACCCAAATCGCAAACAAACAAGAATCTGTTTTCAAAAAGGTGCATAAGACAATTAAGACAATTAAGAATGTGCTTTTTCGATGGACATCTACGTTTTTAACTGCAAAAATAAAAGGTAAATGAAATTTAGTTAAATGATTATTTTTTATTTGTTTTTTATTTAACAATAAGACAATACCTTAATGTGCAATTTTCCATACTGTCGTTCCTACTTTCTCTTTAAATTCAATGCTTTATTGTTACTTTCTATTATTATTTGCTAAAAACTCTCATGTTATTAATCCACAGAAGTCGAGCAACAAAATGAATTTAACCACAAAATTATTGAACAACTTGAGGTGAAGCTACATGGAGCTATGGTAAAAGTTCAAATTTTAACAATAATATGATTTTCAATTTATTTACAATTTATAACAGTTGTGTTTATTAATTTTTTTCATCAGAGTGGTAATCTGAAAAGTCAGAACAAATTAGATGTTCAAAATGAAATTACAGCGTGTTTGAAGTCATATGCTATAAATCTTTGGTTAATTGCAGTAACTTACAAGTATGCGTTCACTTGACAACAAGACATCATGGATAAACTCCCTTCTCAAGGGAATTAAGAGTAGCATCTTCCTCAACACTTTTCGTCATTTGTGATAATCTCAATGCCACCTATCTTACTCAATATTATATATGAAACACATCTGTATTGACGTTCATTTTGACTTTGATCTAGTCTAACAAGGGAAATTCAAAATTAAATATTATGTACATTCAGTATGAATTCTTTATAAGTATCTTCCTCATGAGTACTCTTATGCTCATGGCGACAATTTAAATATAAATAATACGCGATATAAATTAGAATGACCATACAAATGGGATAAATTCGTTGAATGATTTTACATTATGTTGCCAGGGCCGGTCCAAAGCTAGTGTAACCTCAATTAACATTGCATAACTTCCAATAATTGATGACAACTCACCTCTACTTATTCACCAAATTTCCATCAAACGAAGTATAACATTGTTGTTTAATTAACAGATGTCTCACAAAAGCTTCACATCACTATCTACAAACAATTGTTGTAGTATCGGTATTTGATACAAACCATTATCCAATTTGTGTCTGATACAACCCGATACGTACTAGGAGAGTATTCGATGATTAAAATTTATTTTAAATAAAATATTTGATACGTTTTACATACACAAAAAAAAAAATTCTTTAAAAAAATAAGAAAACAAAAAACACATTATAATAAAAACATTAGATGATAGACACGTGACAAATATTAGAATAATGACAAGTTAGCTATACAATGGGAGAGAGGTTATAATATGAAAGACACATGACATATATTATCACTCTTTGACTGGTTTGATAGACTCAAAGGCGCCGTCAAACCCTAAGGCAGTCGCAACAACTCAAATGGCAAACAAACAAGAATCCGTTTTCAAAAAGGTGCCAAAGACAATTAAGGATGCGCCTTTCCGATGGGCATCTGCGTTTTTAACTGATGCAAAAATAAAAGGTAAATGAAATTTAGTTAAATAATTTGTTTTTTGATTTGTTTTTATTTTACAATAAGACAATACCTTAATGTGCAATTTTCCATACTGTCTTTCCTACTTTCTCTTTGAATTCAATGCTTTATTGTTACTTTCCATTATTATTTGCTAAAAATTCTCATGTTATTAATCCACAAAAGTTGAGCAACAAAATGAATTTAACCATAAAATTACTGAACAACTTGAGGTGAAGCTTCAGGGAGCTATGGTAAAAGTTCAAATTTTAACAATAATATGATTTTCAATTTGTTTACAATTTATAACAGTTGTCTTTATTTACTTTTTTCATCATAGTGGTAATCTGAAAAGCCAGAACAAATCAGATGTTCAAAATGAAATTACAGCGTGTTTGAAGTCATACGCTATGAATCCCTGGTTAATTGCAGTAACTTACAAGTATGCGTTCACTTGACAACACGTCATCTTGGATAAACTCCCCTCTCAAGGGAATTATTTGTATCATCTTCCTCAACACTTTCCATCCTTTGTGATAATCTCAATGCCACCTATCTTACTCAATATTATATATGAAACACACCTCTATACACAAGTATAAATATTATGAGTAATATTTATACTTGATCGACCCACCATGAGAATATTATATAGTATATGTTACGAAAGTGTCATAAGATATTCTCATAATAATAACAGTGAATACCACTTTTAGACCTGAAATCACTATGATCCCTAGATGTGGACTCAATGGTTTTATTGTCATTCAAACGTTATCTGTAACAGGTTAACTATAAAGTTAGTTAATGGATAGTAAACAAATCATGTTGAGATTTGACCCTCCTGCATAACAAAAGTTATATCTTTAGACCTATTAATGGAATAAGACGGTTTAATTGCATGGACATACCGAATTAGGTCAATATGAGATATTGGACTTATTCGTTGCTCGATATATTCTAGGATCAAGAAATATAAATATTGGATTATACAAGGGTAACACAATCTATGTCTTGTGTTCAATATAAGATATAAGGGAAAATGAGTAATTATACACATGATCGTTATCACAAAAAAAGTTTCGTCAGATCACATGACATTTTCGTCACTTGTGTGACAACGACTTATTTCTAGAAGCTTATCGTTGTTTATCATATAAATATATAATGCAATATTATTACCAATGTGACAGAAACTTATAAGATCACACACATTTGATAGATAGATGAGAGAAAATAAATAAATAAATAAAAATTATTTATAAATTAATAAGTGAGACTTTTCGTAATTAAGTTAATAAATATGATTTATTAATTAAATTATAAAACACATTACACTATAAGGTACAATGTGTTTTAAGTGAAATATAGTACATCATAGATTATGATGCACATAAGTGAGTCTATAAATAAAATTCACTTATGCAGAATTTAGTTACCACTTTACAAAACCCTAAATTGCAAACCACATTTCTCTCAGAAGCTCTTGATCACTGGATAGCATCGGAAATCAAAGGAGATATGTTTTTCTAGACGAGTAAAGGCACAGTGATTTTGCTTTGTTTGTGATCGAAATTATTTCTATACTTCGAGAGGTAACAACACTTTCGGTGACTCATGTTAAATTCGTAATGATCAAAAAATGGGAACACAAAATTTTAAATTTCACTGCCTATTCCGTATCATGGTTTCCTTCGGAGAGAAATGCATTAGCATTAGTACAATTTGTCCTACTGTTGATGCATATGGTTTCTTGTACCGTGTAAGTGTTTCCGATTATCTTGAGTTAGGCATCTAAGTAAGCTTGATTGATTACCTTTTAAGATAAGCGTTTATGACATACATATTTTCATTAAATTGCTTACCTAAATGCTTCTAAATATCCTTTTCATAAATGCATTAAAATTTAGTTTTGATCATATATATGGACCAAAACTATAATGAGGTTTGGTCAAGTACCTAAGAGTTGTGAATCTTAGGAACTCAAATGTGAACAACTAATTTTATACTACTTAGTAGGGATATATTGACTGGTGAGAGTTAGTCGTTCACGATCGGTTGTTACCTATTTACCAAAAACCTATTTACGAAGATTTGTCACAAATTTTAAAATAAAAAAGACAAATAACATATTCAAAGAAAAAATATATTTATTAAGTGATATATTACTGTCACATGAGTACGTGACGACTGTAATTGACAATTTATCTACCACATAATCACTTAAAATAAACTATATGACGACATGGACTAAGTGCTTGCTTTAGTTTAAAAGAACAAGAAACCAAAATCGGACAAAAAGTTTAACAAGAGATTAGAACTAAAATTCGGAATTTGACCGATATATATGTCATATGCAATTAAATCTACATCAAACAACAAATGTCTCCGATTCATGACTAAATTGAAACTTTGTGAAGAAGGAAAGAATTTGAGGAAAATGATAATGAAGAACAATTATCATAATTTTTTTAAAACAAATTCATGTAATTTTGGTTTGAGGTTTTAAAATTTTGATTTATGCTCATTGAAGCCAAATTACATGTCAAATCTATAGAATTAATATAGTGGACCCACGCAATTGACTTGTACAGAGGACCACAACACTGTTTGTTCCTTATTTCACATGGAACCTAGCCGAATTTCCAATTTTCCAGCTATTAAATGAAACGTTGTTTTAATTTTTGGACTAAGAATGAGACTTTTTTTTGGACAAGAGGAATGAGACATTGTTAAATATTTTTTTGGTAGAAGACATTGTTAAATGTTAATTCCTGGATTGTAAGCCATCATGCAACAAGTTTCTTTGTATTAAGTTATAAATAAATAAATAAATTATTTGAATTCTTAAAGTTAAGTTAGCACATGCAAAGAGGTCCTCATGGCATAATTCGGTTGGCATGGACAACAAACTAACATCTCACCTATTCATCTTAAAAGATAAATTCTAGTCATCAGACTACTTGACAAAAAAAAAACATAGACTAAGAGTGTGTTATTATATTTTTGGTCAAATACATTCTTCGATTATTTAAATTTGATATTTGTAATAGAATAGTTCTTTTAAGTTTTTTTTTATATATTAAATTAGTCATTTTATCGGGTAGATATCTGCGTTATTAACCTTTTAACCACCACTTACATTAAAATTAATGTTAAAGTAGAAATAAGCGTTGACTAAGCTTAGTTGCGAACTATAATATGTTTTCGTCACATATTTGTGATAATCTCAGCAATTGAACCACAAGTAAATGCAAACCTTAGACTTTTTCTTTTAGGGTGTGTTTGATTTAGAGGAGAAATTAGAAAGAGAGAAGTGTGTAAGAGAGAGTGTAAGAATACATATGGGAGATGACAGATAAAAAATATAATAAATTTGATGCATTATTTGGTATAAGAAAAAAAAAAGAGATATTTTCTTCTAATTCCCTTTAAAAAATATATTATTTTTTAAAAAGACAAATATCTTTGAGTTAAAGATAAAAATAAACAATTCATATTTTCCTTTAAAATATCAATGGCATAAGACTCTTTTTGCTACTTCTTCCCTTTTATGCTCACTTTAGGGAAGAAAGCATTAAGGTAGGAGGCCTGCAACTTATTCTTCTCTCTTTTCAATTTATCTCATTTTCAAACAAGAGAAGTTTCAGCTTGTTTCAACTTCTCTTCTATGAAGTCCGAATACGTAATACAAGTATGGGTAGATACGATACAAATAGATGGATGCTCAAAATTTTTAAAATTTAGAATATCATACGATTAAGATATATTAACAAAAAATTTATAATAAAACTTGTATGCATATAATTTTTTTTGAAGAAATAAGCATTGATTATTCTTCATTAATATGTATAGTTTTCAAACATAACATATTTTATTTAAACATCATTAAAAGAACTCAACTATTTTTGTCTTACATTGAATAATTCGGTCTCCTCTCTCGGATTATCTCCATCTACAAAAAAAATAACATAACTTTTAAATTTGGTTCATCGAGAAACAATTCTACCAATTTACATATTAAATTAAACCTTATATATCTTTACTAAATTCTCATAACATTGTCTTATTTTTTTACTCTTTATATTTTTAGGATACGTATAAGTGAAATATCTTATAAGTATTCGTAGGGGTGTACATGAGTTGAGTCAACCCAGAAAACCTGGTCACCCCCCCCCCAACACCCCACAAAAAAAGTGGATTGGGTTGGGTTTGGTAATTTGGTGAGTATGATATCTATATAGAAAATCAAAACATGCTAAAGTTACAAATTCGGTTGTTGCACTTTTCGGTTATTTTGATGTTAATGCAATTTTATGTTGTGCAACTTTAGTTTATTGTAATTATTTTATGATGAAATTTATTATTTGATATTATCATTTATTATTATTTTTGACAAAATATCATTTATTATTTTATACGTTAAAATATAGTTAAAATAAGTTACACAATTGTATTTTAAAAAAAAATAAAATTGGGTATTTTTTATGAAAAAAATAGGAATCATCATTCAACCATTTAATATTAACAAAAAATAATAATAATTTGGGTAACCCACTGTCCATCCAACCCAAACAAACAATTAGTAGGTTTGATCAAACCGGCCAATAGTATAATGAGTGGTTATTTTACTTCACCCAAACCGAAGTACCGTATATGGTTCGTGTTTGAGTTTAGTCAGACCCAACTCACGTACACCCTTAAGTATTTGTGTAGTATCATATAAATATTTGATAAAATATTTTAAAAAAATTTAAAATTAATTCTGATATTTCGTGTAAACATATCCGGAGTATCTAACTAATACCGGTATTCAATACGTATCTGATACAAATTCCTCTCAATGTTTAGTGTAGCCTGACTCCTTGGCTTCTCTCTTCATTATCTCTCTCTTTATGTTTGTTAGATACATCTAATTTGAAAGAGAGCAGAATTGATTTTGCCTATATTATTCAACTAGTAAGTTGCAACTGCAAGCTGTTAGTTTGGGAAATTTGCAAATTTGAATTTGAAAAGCAGGCGCAGTTGGGTTTGGTTTGGTTGGAGAAAAGTGTGTAACAATTCGCGTGATAACAACGACATCACTTGTTGTTTAGGTAAAAGTTCATAGACACTATAACCTACCCATTCATGACACGCACCGTTTTCCACTTTGTCACTTCATGGTTTGATTAAGACACACTCATGTCATGGGACCCGCCGCGAGCTTATTAATTAAATTCATTCATCTACAAATTGCACAATTTCCCCTCCAACAACATTACTCTAATCTTAATTTTCAATACTTCTTCTATTCTATTCTAAAATGGAGGTGGTTAAGAAAAACCCAATATCTTTTTTATAGGATGTGGTTAAGAAAAACCCAATATATATTTTTATAAATTGCTTAGCAAATAGGTGGAAAAAAGTGTTGAATTCTTAACTATAAAGCTTTCTTACATGTCACAAAAACTTAAATTCAAATACTTATTGGTCAAATTTTATTTATTTTTTAAGAGAATTCCAAATTATTTGTGTCTCATTCTCTCAGATTTGATAGTTAAAGTAAAGAAAACAAAACTCGTTTGGTTTATAGTGTGTTCATTTTTAAGATCTCATGTTTCATTCTCTTTAATAATAATACAAGTAAAATAGTTTATCTTCTTAAAAAAAACAAAGAAAACAAAGCTTTTTTACAATGGTCTAACAATCTTTTATTTTCATTCAAATATTATCTAAAATAACCATTGATGAGATTTTATTTATTTTTTAGCAAAATTTCAAATTATTTGCATCTCATTCTCTTAGAATTTGAGAGTCAAGGTAAAGAAAACAAAGTTTTCTTACAATGTTCTGACAATCTTTTAAAGGATAATTTTTATACGGTCACAAATACATCTTTAAATTTGAGAGTTTAGACAAAGAAAACAAAACTTTCTTAAAATATTGTAACAATCTTTAAAAGGATAATTTTTATGTGGTCACAAATACAAATTCAAATCATTTTGGACACATCAATGTTCTCAATAATTATAATAAATTAATTTTGTTCTCTCTTTGTATCTTTTACGAATTATGCTTGTCTAAACCATTTAAATTAAATTTATGATCTTGACTAGAGAAGTGTTACTCCATTTTCAAAGGAATTTCAAACGTATTTCTTTTTATAATAAAATTCCAAACTTATTATCTGTACAACACTTTGTAAATTGGATTAACATGAAACATTGACTTTCCATTTTTGTAGAGAGCTAGGCAAATTCAATCAATAACATCATTACTACTTTACAATCTATACATGTGAAATCTACATTGGAACATGTTTACGCGTTAACCTTTTGATTTAGAAAGCTAAAGTTCTCATTTGATAGCTAATTGTGATTATGATAATGTAATGTGAATTAAGCAACTAGGAAAGAAAACAAAAGACACAGCTAGATAAGCACGAATACAACTAGTAGTACAATACATGATTGTGGGGTTTTCTAAAATGAAAAATAATAAATCATTAAGGCCTTTTTAAATTTAAAATTTTGGTAATGTAGCAAACATGCATCATCACATCACATGAATGATAGCAAACATGAGAATGGACAAAAACACAATGCCCCACGAAGTTGCTTGCTTAATTACTAGCATCAATTTTTCCTTAAAGAAAAAAAAATATCTAGCATCAATTTTAAATTGTGGTCCGCAACCGTAATTTTGATTGCATCGGACACATTTTTTTCGCATTTTTCTGCAATATAAAGATTTGCAGCGTAATCAAACTTCAACCACAATAATTTAGAACATGACTACCGAGTTTTGTTTTTGGAAATTCAATATTCGATTTGAGGGCTAACTAATTTGGGGATCAATCAAATTGTCTATTCAATCATATACTTACTTGTTCAATAGACAGGTCGCTAATGCTCAGGGATTCGAGCGTGTAACTTAAAGAGAAACATGTCTCAAACCTATACCACCAGAGCAGCCCTCAGAGGTTCTCTATTAACAACTCAAGTACGTAATAACCATCTTGAAGAGCATGTCAGTTTGCATTCTATTTGTTGGCATAACATGCGCAAATTTGCAGCATATTAATCATAGCAACCAGCAATAATTTAAGAGCACAAATAATAGAGGTACATAAAATAACTAAAGAAACCAACTGCTTTATAAAACATTAAAAAATAGTAAAAACTAGCAAATGAGTCATTTAGAAAAATTAATCTAACATAAGGTAAAAAAAAGAAGATAAAAAAAATCAGAGGCCTAATTGTATAGATCTAATGCACCATGGATGAATTTTCATGTGGTTTGAATGTTGTAGGAGAAGATGTCAAAGGAAGAACCTGAGATGAACTTGTAGTTGTAGCCTTTGTTACATTAGATGAATTTTTAACCTCAAATTCTGAAACAGGACCATGATTTTCCTCTAGTGCTTTTCTTCTAGATTCCTCCATCAATCTTCTATACAATTTCTCTTCTGCATCCCTTAGAAACTTGAATTTTGGTGGTGGAGAAGATCTAAACCTGTTGAATTCAGATTCTGCTGAGACTTCAAAGAGAGGATTAAACCCTTGATGCTTATAAGATTCAAGAGGGTCTAAAGAACACTTCATAGGAGAATCAATAAAATCACTTAAACTCTTTGTTCTAGACCCTTTTCTGCTTCTACCACACCTTGATCTACCATCTTCAGATTCCAAATCTTCTTTTGTTTCTTCTGTGATTGTGAACAAAAACCTTGGTGGGCCAGGTAGATTATGCAACCTCATCAATTCTACTTCCAAACTTTCTTCACCATTGGATTTCAAAAGCAAATCTTTTCCATCAACACCTAATTCCAAATCATGTTCTTGATTTGTAGTCTCTTTCTCTCTAATCACACTTTCACTAGTGTCTCTTGCATGCAAAGAACATGGTGTTTTCTTCCAACACCCCCAATAAAACACCCCTTTTGAATAAGTACTTTGTTCCATTTCAATATCTATGTGTGTTCTTCTCTTTTTCCACCATAAGAAGTAGAAAATGTGTGCAAACGCCATAAGAACAATAAACCCAAACACAAGGCTTAGAGTAATACATAAACTACGAGAATACATTGAACCTTTTTTTTCTGTGAGAAATTTCACATCTTCATACTATCATAAAAATAAAACTAAATAGGAACCAAAATTAAAGGATCAAATTTTTCGGTTGTAATTGAAACCTATGAAAAAATTTCGGAGTTATTAAGGAAGTAAAAGAACCAGTATCCGACAACAATCTCTAGTAATTTCCTAGGAGTTTGCTAAACTTTAAAGTTTAAAGGACCATGCAGCTTCTTAGAATCTATTCCTTCCAAATTTATTGAAACTAACGTTTCAATGATATTGGTACTATTTTTTTAGACCCCCACAAATATAAGACTAGCTTAATAGAAATGTTTTTCTTCTAAGAAGAAAGTCTTACCTTACAACTAGAAGCTTATGACTTATGAGTTGTGTGAATTGACAATTTATCACCAAAACGCGGAAACACAGAAGCTAGAGCCACAAAACTTATAACCATAATAATAAAGTAGTAAGTATCACTATCTAAGGAACCGAAATTAAATATATTTTGATGAAAAAGGATAGGTTAAAAAGAGAGCACTTTTGAGGTGTTGTGTGATAATATTTTTGCAAAATTTGGATGGAATTGGAGAGCACGTCACATGGGTTGGTAAAGGCGTGTGTGTGTGTGTCACTTGATTGTCAACGAAGAGCCAGGATATATACTGAGAAGAAAAAAAAACCTATTCACTTATTTATTTATGTAAATAATTTATAAATATAAATAAGATTTTATTTTAGTATGATTTTGAATTGTGTGTATTACTATAAATTAGAAATAAATGCTAATTAAGTATTGATTGGTATTGTTTCCTAAAAAAAAGATTGATTGGTATTGTATATTTGTATTGATTATTCCACGTTGTTTTTATTGGAGTATTGTCTCAATAGGAGAAAAAAAAAATCACATTTTAAAGGATTTGATTAGGATTTTAAAGGATTGGATTCCGATTTTTTTTTTTTTTTTTTTTATAAGAAAAGAAGTCATAATTTTGTTTTTTTAGGAAAGGGAACTGCCAGAAAATTGTGTTACTCAATCATAATTTTTTTATGAAATCTAAATAAATTTTGTAGCATTTCATTAGACAATCATATTTTATTTATAAAAAAATTTTGGTTACATATTTTATTTAAAATTGGATGTACAAATTCAATGCTATCTAATCAATTTTTTTTACCACTAACGCAAAAAATTGTACTATTATTTGATAACATTCTTGACCAAAAAACAAAAATCAAATTTCAATGAATAGTTCCCTAACACAACTTTTTTTCGTGGAAAAATCTTATCCTATCATGTCACACAATTTTTTTTTTTTTATCCATAATGCTTATAACATTTCATTAGCAATCAATTTGATAATATATGTTGATGCATCATAAAAGATATGATAGCTAGATAAAGATGTGACTGTTATTGCTAACACGTGAGCAACCTCATTCGTTCATCTTCTAATAAACTTAACACGAGAGTAAATTCTTTTGTGTTTTGTGCCCCTCAAACAAAAAAATATATCAATCCGACCTAGTTTTTTTGTGATGTCATGCCACTTCCATCGGCGTGACACACCATTTCTAATTTTTTTTCTACAACTTTTCTGTTATTTATTCACACTTATTTGACTTCTTTTTTTATCTCGTCCAAATTTCATTTTCGTTATTACAAATTTTGAAGCTGTAAATTTGGATAATTTTAAAGTCATAACGAAAATAATATTTGGACCCTTTAGAATTTTATATGACAAATATATATATATGTTAGATTAATATAATTTAAATATATTTCATACAACATTATTTACCTTACAAATTTCTTCTATTACTTAGTGTATATATACAAGTCCGAACCATTTCATATCACACCTACTTCTCTGGTGTAGTTTTTTTCTTTTTTTGAAGGAACTTCTCTGGTGTAGTTGTAAAGCATTATGAAATGGCTTTAATGTCATCAGTTTGATTCCTACCAACATATTTTTTTAATTTAATTAAATAATAAAAAACGCTCTATAAAAATCAGAATAAATAAAATAAAAAATATGTATAGTTAAATCTCAAACTAGGTCGGACCGGTAATTTTTTTCGTTTGAGGGGTACACGCAAAAAATTTACAAGTTCGTTAGGTCGGACTGGTAATTTTTTTCGTTTGAGGGGTACACAAAAAAAAATCACAATTTTGTTAAAAGTAAATTACTGAACTAGATGCTACTAGCCATAATGGCTCCAAACCCAGTGGTTGTAATTAACAACTCTCTTCGAATATACCTCGAAATCCACATTTGCTAATTATAGACGCGAATCCACTAAATAGCATAATAAAGCCCCAAGTCTCCACTACATTGATGAAGCACAAAGAGGTGAACCACATAGTTTTAGAGAGAACATATAAGCCTTATGCGTCTCGAATACACATGCATGTACTTAGTCTATTTTTGGAAATTAAAAAAAAAGCATCAACATTGCATTTGAATCTTCCTTGTCTCGGTTTTGACCATCTGTTCTTGGCCCTCTTGCTGGACGAAGCCTAACCAGTTTGACAAATTGTAGCAGCAGTTCTAACTGCTTGTATCAACGCTTGTAAATGTTTCGCTCTTCTAAATACTACACATGATGGTGGAAATGCTCTCAGCGTGGGCTGCTGCTACATGTTGCAAAAGTTTAAAAATAATGTCCGAAGCATTATCAAGTTGTTACAGGTTAAATTACACTCCGTACCACAAGAAATTTTTAAAGACTATAACAAAGAAAAAATTATATTAAAGGTAGATAATGTATGTATATTATAATAAATCATGAGTTTGTTACAATAACAACCTTTAATTTTCTCACTTTACGTTTTACTTACTTTAGAGGATCCTTACCCCACATAAATAGATATCATCCAAAATGATGTTATATAAGATTTAGGGTATATTACACTCACCACCCTGAGATCTTCTTAAATTACACTAATCACCCCTCTAGTTTTCAACTAAATACTAACCTCCCTTCCATATAACACCGTTAGCTCGCAGTTAAACAATCCTTTCAAAAACCTCACCCTCTTTGCTTAGTGTAAAAATTGGGGCAGATTTCTGATTGGTGTGAAATGAATTTGAATCACTCAAATGATTTTAAATTGAATTGGTTCAAAGTGAAGCTGAGCAATGAGCCATCAAGCAGTGCTTAGTAAGTACAAGAAGAGGAAAGTGCGGAGGAAGAAAGAGGAGAGATGGTATAAGAATCAGGGGAAATTGGGTAAATTGGTAGATTGATTGTATGAGCTAATTTTCCTTTTCTCTAAGTCCTTTCTATTCTTCTATCTGTCCACTTTAAATTGTGATACAATTAAATCTATTATTCCTTATGTTTGTTCATCAGAAGTTGATCTTGATTAACTAAATGAAACAGTACCACTTTACTAAGTTCATTGCAATTTCTATGGAGTTTTGGATCAAAGCAAATAAAAGGTGGTGAAGTTATTAGGCCACTATAATAAAATCATGAGAAGTTAGTGAACCGAAGACAACTAACAGTGTTAACAACGAGTTGGAAAGAGGGGAGGTGTTTTTCATTTTAATTAAAATTTAAGGGAGGTTAATGTTTAATTGAAAACTAAAGAGGGTGTTAGTTTAACAATACTTCAAGGGAGCTGAATGTAATTTACCTTAAGATTTATAATTTTAGGGACCATCGAATTTTATTATTATTTTTCAATGAGATTTATGAATTGAAACACATTTTAAATTATTTTTATGTTAAAAGTATTATATTTATGCAATATCATCATATTTATTTATAGTCATAAATATTAATGCAACATGATAAAAAAATCTAAATGTTCTAGTCAAAATTTAAATTACCATGAGGGTTAGTCTAGTTGAAGGATCCACGGTGTGACAAATCAAAGTATGATTTCCATGTGAGAAAGGTACTCACATTTAGTTTCTATCACACCTCTAGGATTACCTTAGTGGACGATATCAATGGAAAACCAAAAACAGATGAATATGATTTTATTTTTTATAATTATTTAAAGATCTTTTTATAAACAATTATTTTATTTTTTTGTCAAGTCTTTATGAACATTTTTAATATAGGTCAAGATGAATATTCATTTACTATATAGTAAATTTATCATTTCCTAAAAAGAAATATAAAAAAATTATCTTAAGACTTTTATTCCTCTAGCAGTTTTTTTTTTTTTAAGAAGTAAAAATGAATGGCTTAAAGGTATGTTTAGTCCTTGCAAATAGGCGTCATTTAAAATTTTGTCCCTATAATCCCTAATTCTGGCGATTTACCCTTGCAAAGTTTAATCATTTAAAATTTCGTCCCTTAACCCACTGAATGAAATATCAACAATCAAAATATTTTATGAGAGATTCTTAGGTGAGCACGTACTCCTCTAAATATTAATGATTAGGTACAAGTACAACCAATCATATTATAAACCACCTAAGAATTCCCTTGTGATTATTGCAATTGATGTTGTATGACCTCTTTATGCCTTAAATGTTAAGTGCTCATACATTTTTTTTAGTCAAACACACGTATAATTTTATTACTACAGCTAACTACTCACATCACTCACAGTGTGTAATGTAAATACATAAGGATATTTCAAAATTTTCTTTAATTTTTTGGGTGATTATAATTCCCCTTTTAAAGTAAATACGTGCTGTTTGTTATAACTTTTTTAAAATAGATTTTTATAATGTAATATGTTTTTGTTATAAATTTTTTAACAATTTTTTTTAAGAAAGCTTCAAATGAAAAATTCGTTTGAATAACTTACTTTAAAATGTCGTTCTAAGTATTTCATCATTTTATTATAATTTTTTTTATATTAAAATTTTAAAAAAATCTCTAAAAAAAAAAAGTTATCTTAAATAGTTTTTCATAAAAATCATTTTTGAAAAATGTCATTTTGGAAAAATATGTGATTTTTACTATGTAAAATCTCAAACAATGAATATTTAAGTTAGTCAATGTCAAAATCTCTTTTTTAACTTATACTAAATTAATTTGAAATAACTTCTACTATTTTTGAGTAACTTTCCAAAAAAAATCATTTTTAGAAATATAAAGAAAAATCTATTTTTTTTTAATTCTAAAACAAACGGACCCTAAGTGGGGTGTCATGGGTTCAAACCCTGACCCCTGCATATAAAAATGCATTGTCCCAGCCACTGAGTTATGCTTACGGGATGCTTTCATTTTATTTTTAATTAATTAATTTGAAAAATATTTTTTGATTGTTATAAATGTATTTTTAATGAATTTTCTAAACTCTTTAGAATTGTTAAAGAGTCTCACATCATATAAGAGATGACATGAACACATGTTTACAAGTGACTTTATTCAAAAAAAAAATGTTTATAAGTGACAACAATCTTCACCATATAAACCAGTTTTGTAGAGTTGTGTTGGATCTATCTATGATTTCTGATAAGAATACTCATCACAATTTATTAGTTTTTTTTGTAAGAAAGAATCACAATTTATTTTTTAACGGTCCTCTAATCCATAAATTGTTTTAGATCTAAATGCAATACATTGACAGTTTTTTTTTGTGTATGAGGTTCGAACCCTGAACCTTACATATATCATGTATTGTCTTTGTCAATTGAGTTAAACTCATGGAAACATACATTGGCAATTTGACGCTACCAGAATCCTTAGAAATTAGAATACTCGTCACGATTTATATAAAACTCTTTAGAATATTCATCACAAGTGCAATCTAGGATTTCTTACAATGCTTCAAGCTCTCCCTGCTCAATCTTCAAATCCGTATAAAAAAAACTAAGGTTAATTAAGTTTTTTGTCCCTATAAATATTGCAGTTTTATTTTTAGTTTTTATAAAATCAAATCATACTTTTTAGTCCCTACAAATATTTCTGTTAGTGTTTTTAGTCCTTGTTAAATTAAAATTTGTTTAATTATGCTTACACTTTTAAATTTTTGAAAGATTTTTTACAAACATGTTCATAACATCGTAAGACACTTTTTTATAAAGTCTTTTAGTTTTTTAACATGTAATGAATTAAATATGAATTTTTCTAAAAGCCAAATTTTCAAGATTGTATTAATGAAAATTTGGACCTAATAATAAAATTTTGAGTTACTTTTTTGTGGAGGAACTTTGTATAATGTTCTAAATAAGCATGTAAAAAATATGTTAAAAATTTAAAAGTTTAAGAACAATTAAGTAAATTTTAATTTTACAAGGACTAAAAGTATGTGTTGGTCCCTTTTATATTAAAAATTGTTTAATTATACTTAAACTTTTATATTTTTAAATGATTTTTTTTATATTTTTTCCTTTTTTCTTAATAATATACTTATGAGCATGTGACAAATTAGAGTTGGGTACCGACTTAGTTGGGAGCCGCTCTTTTTTTATGTCATTTGCTCTGGCCTTATTTAAAAAAAAACAGACATGTTAAAAACATTATAATAATCTCTTCTATAAAAAATTAGAATTTTTTAATATGTAATGAATTAAATATAATTTTTTTAAACGCCGAAAATTCAAGATAAATCTAACGAAAATTTGGACCTAAAAATAAAATTTTGAGCTAACTTATTGCGGAGGAACGTTTTATAATGTTTTAAACAAGTATGTAAAAAAATCATTAAAAAATTGAAAATTTTAAGTGTAATTAAACAAATTTTAATTTAACAGAAACTAAAAACACTAACGGAAATTTTGTAGGGACTAAAAAGTGTGATTTATTTTTATAGGGACTAAAAACAAAACTGTAGATATTTATAGGGACTAAAAACTTAATTAACCCAAAAAACTATCGACTTATTTGATTGAATAGACCTCTTTGTAACAAATCTGAAATTTTAAATCCTCCTTTGTGGATCTCTTTTTAAGAGCGTCACAAAGTACTTTTGTTAGCATTCCCTTGTTATTATTATTATCATACAAAAACAATATCAAATACTTTTTATTTCATTCTTCTGTTCTCTCTCCAAAATTTTCTGGAATTTTTTTTACAGCCTTTGATTAAAAATGGTATCTCCTTTCTTTCTCACATTCTGTCACCACCATGAAGAGTAAGCTTCTCACAAACACTAACGTCCATCAAACAACTCTTGAACTCATGTCCTCATCACAACAACCAACACGGTTTTGCACAAAATCTTAAAAATAAATGGATGAGGATTGCTATATGGTGCGAAGGAAATGATGCATGACCTGCATACACAAAACGTGGGCAATGCTTTCACACTTTTAAAATGAATCAAGTAAAACACCACTTAAAGCAAAAACTAAATCCCAGGGCTGGTGTGCATTCGTCGTTATTCGTCAACTCCTCTCTCGCATCATTTATCTTTTTCCTAAAAGGATATGCAAAACAGTCAAAACACAAGTGGGAGACATGAAACGTTCTTCCACCCTAGTATGACTATGTCTATCAAAATATTGACGCAAAAGAGCTTCGTTTTTTATCAATGTTTTGAATTTGAGATAAAATCAAACTATCAAAATCTTACTTCTACTAAGAATGAAAGATTAAATAGCATTTAGTAATAATATTATTCTGAAAAAAGTTAAAATTGAAGAGACATACTCATGAAGGTCGTGAAAGGCCACAAATCTAGATTTGTGGTAGAATTTGTGTATAATTTTTTTTTTTAAGGAGTGTATACCAGTATTTAACTTAAGTCACACCTAATGCCAGCGGAGTGTCAAATCATAAGTGACAATCATGTTAGTTGCTGCATGCTCAAATAGAATAACATAAAACAAAATTTAGGACATAAAAATGCGGCTAAATTACAGCAGAGGTCCTTTAAGTTTGAAGTTTGTAATAAATTGGTCATTTAAGTTATTTTTGTCACACATAAGTCCTTTAAGTTTGAGGTTTGTAACAGATTGGTCCTTTAAGTTATTTTGGTCACACATAAGTCTTTTAAGTTTGTAAACATTTTCAATTTAGTCATTCTGTTAACCAAAACAATGATGTGTCAGAAGAACTAATATGTTACAAACCTCAAACTTAAAGGACTTATGTGTGACAAAAATAACTTAAAGGACCAATTTGTTACAATCTTCAAACTTAAAGGACTTATGTGCGACAAAAATAACTTAAAGGACCAATCTGTTACAAACTTCAAACTTTAAGGACCTCTGGTGTAAACACGACAGTGCTTGTTTTAACGCTCAGTTTAGCCCCAAAATTTTTGAGGAATACTAAAAACACTCTATTTTGAAAATGACCAGGGTCGACCTTAGGTATAGGTTGGGAGGTGCAGCGGCATAGGTCCCATGCTCGTATGACCAATTTTTTTTATGGCGGGAGCTTATACAACAATACTTGATCTAAAGGGGGTTTATATAAAAATTAGCCCAAGCAGAGCCCAAACATTTACTATACTTCAGCCCATCATCCGCTTCACCCTTTTTTTACAACCCAACAACATTTCATTTTCACACCCCAAACACAACGCTTTCATTTTAACCCCCTAACATTTCATTAAGTAAAACATAAATCGCAAAAGCAACACGTAAAACGCAAAATATCTACTCCTTTACAGAGACCAAATTTGTTTTTTATTTTGAAGATGCTTTTTGATGTTTCAAATTGAAGATAACCCGAATTTGTATTTAGATTTCATAAGATAATATGACTTTCATCATGAAAGTTTCATGTTTAGGACGTCAAACTTAGTCTTGTGTGATTTTTGATAAGTAACATATCATTCTATTGACAAATGATAAAAAAAAAAAAAAAACATCTTGTTGGATATGAGGGAAGTGTATTTTATAATATTATGGATTTATGGTGACTAATGATAATGAAACTCTTTGAGAAATTTAGTAAATCAATTGAATTATCAAATCAGATAATGAAACTTACATAAAGCTTGGTATGTCTACTACCATTTTACTTAGCTTTTTTGGATTTGGTTTGGCCTGCCCAATTTTTTTTTTTGTTTTATTATTCTTTTTTATTAATAATATATATGACGAGATGCATTTAACACACGATATTTTGGAGTGTCATCATAGTTGAGATTTCAAAACATCGTATTATGGTGATCGTCATATCTCATTCCCTGTTTATAAAAAATAAAATAAAATTATGATCTATTATATAAGGGAACCCTTTTCTCAAACTTGGCCTAAGGCCAATGCTAAGAACGGGCTTGAAAACCAGCCTCATATAATATAATAGGATTCACTTAGATTTCACTCAATAAAAAAAATGTTAGAAAGAGATTGTTGTAAGACTCATCGCCTAGAAGCTGTCATGAGTCGCTTATTGTCATGCCTCATACACCGGTGACCACTCTCCATCCTCCTCAGTCTCGGGCGTTACAACAACACTCTTAAATACTATTGATAAGTAAAAATAAAAATAAGATATAACTCTTGGAAGGACTAGGCCAAAGCACAACTAATGATTCTTAATATCTGCCTCATTAAAAATCTTATCAGAAAAATTTAATGGAATAAAACTCGAGGAAGGAAAGAAAAAGTGTAGAGCAAACCAAGGAGAACCCTTGATAACAAACAATGATAAATGATTACAAAAGAATCCATCTCTAACAATATCTAAACTTAGGACGACCAAGGTTGTGTTTGGTAACGACAAGAAGCTAGCTTATAGCTTATTGAATTAGCTTATAAGCTTGTTGGATCAAAACATGACGTGTTTGGTAACAAGTTTTTCTCATGAGTTTATAGCTTTTTATGAGAAACTATTTCAAGTAGCTTTTGAGCTTATAGCTTTTTATATTTTCTTCCAATTTTAACCTTATTAATTTAATTTAATTTATTCTTTAATAAAAAAACTACCCATATTTATATGTATCTACCCACTTTTATTCAAAAAGAAAAAAAAAATATAACCATCCACTTCAACCGGCATGTTGCATGTTAGGATACTGGTACGGTGGTACCACTGATAGATATATGTATTTTTATGATTTTATTTTCAGGAATCTACAAATATAACTTGAAAGAAACACACGGATATAATAGTGTCTTAATAGTAAGTTCCAAATGAATTATTTATCTGTTTATCAAATAGTCATGCAATTTTTTTTATAGATATAATGGTAAAAAATCAAACGACTTCTTGGAGGAGGAGGAAGAAGAGGTCTCTTTAAAGTGGCTTATGAATATAAACATTGAATTATGACTCATGTATGCTATTGTGTAAAACATGCTCTCTTCGGTTACTAAATTCTCAAGTGTCGAATGTAGACTTTGGAGTAGGGATGTAAATGGATATCCATGGATGCGGATAGTGTGATATCTGTGTCTGCTCCGTTGGATAAATATGAAATCGGTTCCCTATCCATATTCGTGCGGATATTCGTTTAACGGGTAATCCATGAATTTTTGAGGTATCTGCGGATTTATACAAATATCCATGGATAACTTTTATAAAAATAAAAAAAAAAAGTTTGTTAATCTTTTTAGCTAAAAATTAAAAACAAAAGTTCATCACATGTATTTTCTTTTCTTTTTAGCAAAACATAATATCCATTCATTACAATAACAACAAGGTCATTGACTCAACAAAAACATAAATAAAGTTCCTTACATTTAATAAATATAAAGTTCTTTGATTTAACAAAAACATAAATAAAGCTCATCATATTCAACAAAAACAAAACTTCTTGCTTAAACAATCCCGACTACTTTCACTTCCTTTTAGAGGAGCATGATTACAAATTTGAACAATAATGTAATAACTAATAACACTCAAGTTTTTTACTTAGGAAGTTGAATTGTATTAAGGTTATTTATGTAGTTTACTCAGTTTAATAGCGGGTATGGATATCCGCGGATGCAGATACCATTAAATCTGCATATGTATCCATTAATTAGCGGGTAGATAAAATATCCGTTTATTTTATCCATGAATATCCATTAAGGTATCTGCTCCGTGTCTGTGCCAGATTTTATTCGCAGATATCCACCGGTGAGGATTTTTTTGTCATCCCTACTTTGGAGCATCAATCCTAGTTTAGAGCGACATGGTTCACATTTCAAATATACATACTCTTGTTCCTTTTGCGCAATGTCAAATGAAATTGTGCAATAATCGTCCAATTCATTTCATTTATCCCTGTGTATTTTTTATTAATTTGTTTATAGAGACGCTATATCATAATTCGTTCAAGGCATCTAAATTCAAAAGACCGGCCCCAGGCCCTATACACAGTAAAAATATTTCGTGTTCCAAATACAAATTCATTTCCTCAACCCATTTTCCATCAGTTTATTTTTCCTGTGTAGGGCACTCAAAAGAAACCATAACAATCAACTTGTCAATTTAACTATCATATTAACATCCCTTTCCTTTTTTTTTTGACAAACATTAACATCTCTTTCCTAAAAACTATTATATCTGCCCTAATTATAAAATCTTTTTGAAAAAAAATACGAAAATTAAAAAAGTTTATTGTTGTATTAATTTTATTGACAATTGATATGGTTTTACAAGTTTATCCTTTAGAAAAGAGATAATTAATTAATGTTTTGATTTATTATTTATCATATATTGCAGAAAAATATACAACATAAATAAAGTTAGGGTAGTGTTAACTTGTGCTCTAAGGGCACAAGTTAAGAATCCAAAAGTGGAATTAAATCATAAATTTTGTCTTGAAAAAATAAGATTTTAAATTTCTAGAATATTGAATGCACAATTTCCAATAAAATATTTCTATCTTTGGTTTCTTAACTTGTGACTTGAGGGCACAGGTTATCATTTTCCATAAAGTTATATTGGTAAGGAAGTAATCTATGCACTTTGAAATTTGAAAAAAAATCTTTAAAAAAGAGATAAAAAAAATTAAAAAAAAATCTTTTAATTAAGAACGGAGGTAATATCATATTAACATCATTAGTCATTTTCCCTCAAAAAAAATCATTAGTCTAGATTCAATCTTACTTACTAAAACTTATCCCCCAAAGCTATCCTTAACCCTAATCCTTTTCCCCTCATTTTTTCTTCAACTTTTATAAGCCATTGGATGCTGCTCATTTAGGCGCCATTTATTGTGAGCCATTGATCATATACATTTAATGCTCTTCTCTTTGCTATCACACAACACAACCAACGATGCATTTTAAATGGCTTGATGCATTTTCCAATGGCTTTCCATCAAATCTCTGTTCCCAACATACCTCTTCATATCTTCCATGCACTACAGTACATGTGTTATGTTAACAACTTGCTTTGCTAATGAATAAGGAGCATTTAATATTATTAGACTATCTCCAAAGAACATTTCAATTTTCTGCCATCCAATTCCCACCACCAGGTTGAAATGCCCAACAATAGTTACAGTGATATTATGTTTTCTTCTTCTCTCCTTTCATCTACCACCGTTCCATGCTATTTTGGATTTCAATCCGCTCCTCCTCCAAACAATATGAAATTGATCATGGTCGGTGGTGCTCTGATTTGTATACTACAAAAAAAAAAATATCATATGTCCATTGTTCTTTGCTCTATCTCTCTATATATCTCTCACCGTTATTTGTTTTTCTGATCTATTTTATGCAAGAACATAGATTGACAAGTTAAGCTTCGAAATATCAATTCTTCGTTGATGCAACGGCGTCCGTGGCATGCCCTTCGCCACTTGCATGGTGTATGAGCCGACAATATAAGCTCCATACTTCACTCGATTTCAACATGTCCTTTTCCATGGGCTAGCAGCGGCGAGGGTGGAGGATTGCAGGAGACAAGGGCACAAGTGAAGGTTGTTGTTCCTTTCTCTCATCTCTCACTCAAAAATACATTTGGTGTTCTTTTTATTTTTAATTTCTCTCTGTTATTAATTCTGGACAGTATGAAGAGACAAATGAATAAAACAATTGCTAAAATGAGACTCAAGCATCCAGCTTAATAAGTTATTAATTTCTCTCTATGTGTCTTTTGATCATTTTATGACACATATATATATATATATATATATATATATATATATATATATTGATCTAGATTTGATACTTTGTCTATTTTTGCAGGTTTAAGTGGTTTTTCAGTAGCCAATTCAATACTGCGAAGATTGAAAGAAAA
>Ga0228710_1002249_pt1 | contig 30233 bp, 18 predicted proteins | sample MedpolnodulmetaG_FD_177995 | JGI IMG/M metagenome (GOLD analysis project Ga0228710, IMG submission 177995) | Root nodule microbial communities from Medicago polymorpha collected in Santa Monica, California, United States - pink nodules | ecosystem: Host-associated > Plants > Roots > Nodule...
TATATCATATGTGTGTGTATGAGAAATTGAGAATTGAAAAATTGAAATTGAAAATTGAGAATTTCTGTGTGAAGAAAAAAGGGAAACCCTAGAAATTGGGGAAGATGATGGTGGTGATCTGATCGGGAATAAGGGATGAAGAAAAGGGGAAAGATGGTTTTGTTGTGTTGTGTTTTAAAAAAAACGCGTTTTAATTAAGTTTGTGTGAAGTATTTTGTGATCAACTATGTGGCATTGCTTTTTGATTTATTTTTTGTGAAAATCATTGAGATTTGATTTGATTTTGTAAAAAAATTGTTAAAAACGATTTTGTAAACTATTTCTTTTTTTTTTTACCAAAAAAAATAATTTTTTTACATAAGTTTAACTAGTATTTTGAAAGTGAATATATATTTATTTATTAATTTGTTGTCACGTCAATTAATAAATATGACAACTCATGTGTTTATCTTATTCATTAATTCACATGACAATACATCATTGATGATACATGTGTTGAATAATTGTACATTGTATTTTCATATTCATTAGTTCACGTGGCCATACACCTTTGATGATGCATGTGTCAATTTTTGTACAAGATACACAAGAAAACGCTCCAAAAGAAAACACCCAAATGGCTAATCCCGTGCCCAAAATACGTATAGGTAGGCACCCCAAGGACACCACAAAAATAACACCAAGAAAAACAAATGGAAGGCTACACCAACACACCAAACAAACACCTACAATAAACAAAAAGAAAAGAAAACCCCAAGAGGTTGGGAAGGCAAGGGGGAGGCAAGGAACCCTTGTCCCACCACCACAAAACCCTTCCAATTCTAGCACATGATGGGTTGTACCTACCATTCGTAGTAGGAGCAGGAACTAACATAGCATTTAACTGGAGCCACTTTCAAGTTAAGAGTTTCACTCTATCCGCCACATGCTCCTCTAAATGTAAGTCACCAAGAAAAATAAGGTCATCTAGGATGTCCAGATGGTCCAAATAACATCATGCAAACAAGAAGCGGATCTAACTTTACTCTCTTTCCCCCACCTAGGCCTGTAAAGGCATGGAACTTCTAGGCTAGGCCAAGGGGGTCACAAACTTTCAACCCAACCACCTTGAAACATGATACCACACTGAAAGGATAAAAGGACGCGAGTGGAACAAGTGCACACAGGACTGTGAAGGCGAATCACAAAAAACATAACCTAACCCCCTAGTTGGCAGAGGCACACCACGCCTGATAATATTGAGCCTCGTCGGAATCCTATCTAGGATAAGTTGCCACGAGAAAACAACAACTTTAAAAATAATATTAATTTTGTTACGATGTACACAAAATTATAAGTGCGTGTAATTAAATCTCAATTAATATTGGTAGAGTTATTTTACACATGCATTCAATGTGTTGCCACATTAATTAATGAATATGAAAACACGTAAGTTGTGTTGGAACAAAATGTGTTTAACATTGCCACGTTAAGTTTTGATGATAACAAGATATTAAAAGTTCAATTGGATATGTTAATATTTGTTCAATTGTGCAGGACCATAGACTAAAATTTATAAGTCTTTAAGCAAGGTATTAGTTCTGAAAGAACAAATGAGAGCAAAGGAATTTACAAAGGAAGCTTATGTTGCAAGTCTGAGTCTGAAGACAATCAGAGTTTGAAGACCATCAGAAGCTGACCACCAGAATCTGAAGTCACTCAGAGTCTGAAGTTCGTCAGATTCTGAAGTGAAGAATTTGTAGTTAGTTATATTTATTGAAGACACACATTTGCAAAAGGAATAGAAACTTGGAACAACAACTATTTCAGAGGAATTAGAAGGCATTGGATGCTTATCCACTAAAGGAGCTCAGAGAAAGGACAATAGTACAATTATACAACCACTACTCCACTACTCCACTCATGTATGCGCATAGTTCTGCTACAGTTGTGCCTCTGCTGGTTAATTCTCCAAACAAGAAATGGATTTAAAATTATTCCCTCCTATGACATTAACCAAATCAAGCAACATATCATTGGTGACTGATCAAACTTCTACAATGACTCTTTGATGTGTTGTCAACTCTCAACGTCTCTTTCATACCTCTATATAAAGGAATGAAGACTTGAAGCTTAGTAGAGACTCAACAACAATTTACTTGTGCCAAAACTCTGATGAAGATGTTGTGCATCATTTACTTAGAATTTCTTAACAACTTTCATATCTTAGAAATTTTGGAGTCTTAAGAGTCTGTATCTGATTTGTATTGTGAACATCACTAATTGTATATCAAGTGTTTAAACTAAACATATTTCTTTGTAAGAGAAATGATAGGGACACACTCCCTAACACACTCTTTTGACACAAGAGAAACATATTTTACCCTCTCATCCCATTTCTTTTTCCCTTTACATAGTAACCGGTTGTACCAATTGATAACACATTGTTTTTGTCTTTTTAAGTAAAATAAAAACATTAACTGCAACTCTATCACATATCCTCATACTCCATCGTTCCTTCCAGATCTATCCATAACTTCTTCTAGTTTGGCAAAAGTTTATACACAGTGTTATAAAAAAAAATTAATTGCAACAAGGTCGTGAGATTTGGCAAAGAAAGCAACAATCTTTTATTCCTTCTGCCAGTGAATTGGGTGAAAGCAGAATTTTTTTTTATCATAGTTCCATTTCTCCCCATTCTTGTTCTCAATTTCAATTCCCTTCTCCTCCCGTTCTAATTCAATTACAATTTCAACTTTAATTTCTAAAAATCACCCCTCTTCTCAATTTGTGTAATTGCAAAATGAAAGAAAGAAAAAAAGAGAATCATGTTGAATCTGGTGATGGTGAGCGTGGAAACAAGTATTGGAATCATGGGTGCCGAATTGGGGATGATGATATTTTACCATTGGTCTTCAATGAAGGAAACATTGTCAAGGAGGATGATCTTGTTGATGTTTCTGGCACCACCATCATTGACAAAGGTTTCCATGGTCGTCTCTTTTTCTGCAAAATAAAAGACATTAGTGGAAGACGGTGGACAAAAAATAAAGCTTTTTCCTTAAACTTGTGGTACCGGTGGTAGGTTATATGTATAAAAAGAAGTGGTGATGTGGCTAATTTTTATTGGAGTGTGTTAGGGAGTGTGTCCATAGCATTTTTCTTCTTTGTAATTTGTTTGTTTATAAGTCTCTTGCTTTTGTGCTTAAGCATAGGAAATCTCTTGTTTGTATGCTTGAGTATTTGAAGTCTCTTGCTTGTGTGCTTTAACATTTGTAATCAGATTTGGATTATAGTTAAATCTCCTTGGAAGTGCAAGGGGGACTGTGCAACTTTCAGATTGTGGAAGGAACCATGATAATTGTTTTGTGTCTTTCTTCTCTCTCACTCTTGACTTTATCTGCTACATTAGATTCTGAACATTGTTCCAGACTCTGAACTCTATCACTCTGGACTTTGAACTTAATTTAAGAAGAAAAAGCCAACACAATTTAACCCTCCTTCTTGTGTTTTTCTCACCTTCAAGTTGTCGTATTCATGAAATATATGGCAACACATCATTGAATGTATGTGTGAAATAATTATACACCGACAAAGTATACTAATTAAACTATTAGATTTAATATAAGAAAACGATATTATTATATGATTTGATCGGATGTATGTATAAGTAAATTATAATGTGGTTGAACCAAGTTGCTTGGGCTCCAGTGGCAAGGAGCTCATTGACGTATTTGGGGAATACCGGGTTAGATTCCTAGGGGGAACAATGCTTGGCCAGTGCGCATGCCTCTACGCACGAGGCAAATTAGTCGCTCACTTTTGGTGGGTCGGAAACCGGTGTGAAAGCCAAAAGAAATTATAATGTGGATGTATACAAGTTTAATATATAAAAGGGTTGTCCGGCTTGACGAAAGGATTGGAATTGTTTTCCTTTAGGGCGACCGAGGCATGATGACTTTCTATCTTTATGAACTATTAGATTATATTAGAACTAGAACTTTTACCCGTGCTACCGCCCGAGTCATTAACAATGGAGAAGCTAATATATTGCAATATGATCCATTACATTAATAAAATGTAATGATATCTCGTATTTACGTACGAGTCATATCGGCTATAATATATAAAAATCAAATATATCATTTTATTGATTTGAAAAGAAAATAAGTTGTATGATACGTAGTTTGAAGTTACATTAGTATCTTTACCGTATCAGTTATCATAATCTCAACATTAGTATCTTTATTGTATCGGTTACATTAGTATCTTCACCGTATCGGTTATCATAAATTCCAATACGAAAAAAAAAATAACTGCTTAGGGAAACATTTTAATATCCCAACTTGGGGAATAGATTTATATTTGGCATTGATAATTATCTAATCTCAACAAAGTACACTATAATATTTTGGAAGAGCAAGATTAAACCTTTATATAGTGGAAGCCAAAGAACTATAAAGTTGTACCAAAGCAGCTGAGAAAATCGGATACTAAATTTTAGTCTACCAATTTATATTTCAATTATCAACTTAACGAAAATCACTTGATCCATCATATATTTCTACTGGAAATTACAAAACACGACACAGGAAAACCAATCAAAAGTCCTAAAAACTAAAGAGATTACAACTAAAGATACATAATACAAACATCTCAAGTCTTTAGACTAATTACAGACCCTAGCTAACACTATATATACACTGCTAGTTCCCACACAGCATATGGATATCCATAACAACACCAGTAGGAGAAATTTGCACCAAAGTGAGAAGCATATGACTTAGAATGGTTAGAAGCATAGGCTGCTTCAAAAAATAAACTTGTAAGAATCATATTTCTTCTCAGCACCAGTAGAAGAAAAGCAACAAAATCAGACCCATGTCGACTTCTTGGAATCTTAAATCTGGAAAAATAAAATTCAACATAAGAGATGTTTAACTTAACAGAAGTGATAAACTTTAGAAATATTAGTTGCTAAAGTAATGGTTAATAAAAAGGCTTTCAAATGAAATTTAAAAGTCTATCAAGCTTGATAAATTAGAATATAAATACAACAATTTCAACAGTTCCAAAAAAAGTCTTACAAAAGCTCATGGACACACATTAAGCATCTGCTACAAAAGCTCGTTTGAAAGTTGCAAATTCTGGTTTAAGCTAAAAAGATAATAATAATGAATCCCTAATATATAGATTGTTGTACACTATTATATAGATTTACATGAGTTTAAAGTGTTGTTACAGAGAAAGAAAACTGAAGCTAATAATAGAAGGTTGTTCCAGGGCTATAGATAAGGCTAAAACATATTTACAACTTACGAATCCAAAATTATTAACAGAAAGATAGAATAGCAGTAACTATATTGTGAGAACTACAATAAAAAGCAGTGATAATGGCAAAATCCATATGCAAAACTATGGACTTAATTTGAAGTGGGGACAGGAACCTGATGACAAACTATTTGGAGTGGTATGTCCAGCTCTATACATTCAAATTTGGTGCTTAGCTTAAGTAAGCAATAACCTAAAACTGGCCATGAAAACTAATTCCTTTGTTTCATGCAGCATTGGAATCTAAAATTACGTCATTTGAGATGCCTAAAATAAGTAGCATAGACACTCAAAAGTGTTGGATGTGTGCAAGACCATATAAATGTGCTTCAGAAATTGGAATTAGCTAGCTAACTCCTGCATGAACATATAGAACTTATCTTTAACATAAATTTCACCTTTTCTCCCTACAAAGCTGATAACGATCAATACACGTCCCAAAATCCTGCTAATTCTTAGCAACACCAGTCAATTGCAATCAAAAACTATTAATAGGACCCTACTTACACATTCAGTCAAACATAGGACAATTGATTGTATTAGCAAAGTACCATAGTGAGAATACATTACCATACCATTGCCACCGAATGCCTCTTTAGCACAACTGTCGCTTGAACCTCTCCATATAACACATTGTGCGGCTGCTGTAGGAGAAACAATAATCAAAGAAGGGTACATAGACTTGTGCTCTACATAAACTTTTCATTAGGCTTCTATGAAAATTTGAGCAACTAATTTAAGAAAAGTAACAAAGAAATGGCTAAGAAAGTTATACTTACTGAGTATTTAATCGAAACAAACTAAAAAAGAACATTAAAACCTTTAAAATAAAATGCATTTGAGATATTTTTGAAATGTGTTGTTCTCTTAAGATTTAAATAATAGAGTTAAACAAATTTACATAACATTGCTTTTCAAGTTTCAGGAATCACTTTAGCAGCCACATTTGAAAATATATATCTAGCAAACCAAGCAAAAGCAAAATTAAAGATAGAAGAAGAATAAGAAGCCATCTAAAGAAAAAACAACCCAATGCAAAAATCACCAAAATCATGTAAAAAAAGAAGAGATAAAAATCAATTGAAAGCAAAATAGATGTACACACATCAATATAGATATTTTTGTCCTAAACAAACAATTCAATTCGAGTCCACGCCTGACATTCTCTATTTCCACCAATCAATTCACCAAAAGTCGAATTCGACGAAATCCCAACTCTAATTTTCCTGCACAATAGTATCAGGTAGCATTATGTGTGCATTCTAAACAATTAGGCTTGAACCGCAGTCTAGTATCTATTTTTCGAGAGAACCTTCAAAGATATTAACTCAAAGAAATCATCGCTTTCCTGTATAAGATATAACAAAAGCCAAATTACTACCTCAATAATAATAATTTAATAATCTTAAAAATAAAAAGGAGCATATATTAATACCAAAATTATACTCCCAAGGCGTCCAATGTTATGGGCAACACAAGCATAAGTTGAAGAAGAATGAACAAACCATGTATCTACATTTCAAAAATTAAATTATTATTAACAAAAAACACAAAAAATTAAGTCCAGGATTCAAATTCTAAATCATTCATACGGTAATATATCAATGGGTAAGAAATTAATTAAGAAATTAGAAAGAGAATGGTTGAAACGTAATGGGGCCTTGGGTTTCAACAATGGTTGTAAGAGCGTGAAGAACATTAGCCTTAGGGTTTTCTGGAGAGAAAGTGATTTTATCCATGAGTTTGTTAACATTTTAAATCAACACTTAAACGAAGGAATATAAAACAAACAGCGTTCAAGCGTGTTGTTAATAGATTGACGAAAAGCTTCACGCAAATCGGAACCGTGATCGGAACCAAAAAGCATCGATTGAAGCGATTTCTCGAGTTTGAGATTGTTTAGCGCTTGAACAGCAACATATATGTTGAGTTTAGATGCGGAGGATGATTTGAGTGAACGGACGGTGTTGGAAGGAAGGAAGAAAAGCACAGTGAAGACTCAAGCAGATATTTAAGGTTGAAGTTGTCGGAGTGAGAATCCACATGAAGATTGAATGAATTTGGGAGAATAAGAGAAAAGACGGAGATTGACCTGGTGTGAAGAGAGAAACAAAGAAATCAACCAAGATCTCAACGGAGGAGGCAAGGTAGAGCAGAGAAAGGAAGATGCCATGGGAGGGGAGGGAGAGCAGAGGATTGAGATGAAAACGATAACAATGGGTCTCTCATCCTTTCAATTCTTAGCCAATGCATTGGAATTGAGCGGTGTGTGTTTGTCATTGGAAACTGATTAAAATAAATGCATTGTAACTCACAAAACAACTAATTTCAAAGAAGGCTTATCAGTCATTGATTTCAATGTCAATTGAAATCAACAGTCAGCATCGTTTTGGAGCCAAAACCATTTAGGTTTAGGGTTTGCAAAGTCATTAGCAATGTTAAGTAGGATTAAATATAAGTATGATAGATTAGATTAATTGTTGGTTTCATATATTCCTATGTGTCCTTATTTTTATTCAAGAATTTAAAACGGTAGAAGAACCGAAACATTGTCTCAAGTGGATTTTTCACTAGAGTGTTCAATAGTAATTTTGGATCTTCAATTTTGTGTTACCCACTGGTCTAACAGTGGTTCATCGGTTGAGATTTCGGTGCAGAGAATATTGTAAAAAACAATACGAAGCTCAACTGCGATAATAGTACAACTTTCCAACATAACCAAAAACAATGTGTTGAAATCTGTCTAAATTCCTGATAACTTGGTCGCAACTTGCACTTAAACCGCCTTGATTCACAACACGATCGTAATTTAATTTGGGTTCGATATCTGTTTTGCCACTTTTTTCAAACATTTATGGATATTATTTATACTGCCACGTCATCATAACGTAGTCAATGTCACAACTAGCCGTACACGAACAAAAATGAACATGCTTTTGTTTTAAAACAACAACAATGAACATAACTAAAAGAGAACTTCTACGGTACACCCGCAAATTATGGTGTACCGGTACTCTTACTTTAAAAAATCTATAAATTAATTTTCATTTTTACGTAATAAAGAGCTATTTGTATTTTAGAAAATATCATTTCATAAGAAAAAGCATTATTTCATTGTTTATAAAAACTACAGTAATTTTTTTACATTTTATTGTAAAAAATAATCAAAATTCTCTATTATGAGTATTAAAAATTCAGAAAAATTAAATTTTATTTCGTCGATATTTTTGATAAATAAGATTTAATTATTATAATTATAGGTGATAGAAAATAATTTTTCTCTTCAAAAAATAACACATTTAACTATTAATTTAATGTTTTGGTGTACCAATACACTCAAATCTTTAGATGTACCATAGAATTTGCCTAACTAAAATACAGTATTTGCCACATCAGTATTTTTCATTAGATATATGACGATAAGCCAGCAAAAGGACCAATCTTGCGTAAGTTTACAAATTTGGGACCAAAACTCTTGTTAAAAAAGAAAAACAAAAGGATTAAAACCCTGTAATCATATAAAAAATACATTTTATAATATCTTAATTGTTTTCCTTAATAAAAAAAAAATCTTAGATTGTTTAATATTTCTGTTTTATCCTTGCGGCGCCATATGTTTTACGGGCTTACACCTTCCAACAGCCCAAAACAGCTTGCTACTTCTAGTAGTATATTATTTTTCTTGATTTTTTTTTTGGATATTCTAGAATATTGTTTTCCATTGTATAATTTGATTATATATATAATTTAATTGATGTATTTAAAGTATGTAAATAATGAATATTTTATGTTTTAGTAATTCAAATTTTTAAAGATTTTATTTTTTAATTTTTAATTTTTAATATTAGATGTTTGATTTGATGTTCTTTAAGCTGAAAGTGCGAATTAATTGAGCTGTTACAAAAAATATCTAAAAATATAATTAAAATTTATTAAAAAATATAGTGTCATTATTAACGAAATAATTGCACATATCATGAAAAAAATCTCTCAAAAATATATCATAAAAAAGAAGTTTCTACTGCAAGATATATAAATTTATTTCATATCAATTAGAAAATGTTTAATATGGTCTTTGTACAATTATTTAACAAAAGGTTTATTGTAAAAAAATATATTTTAATATGGACTTTGTACAATGCAAGATATGCAAAATAAATACAGGGTGAGAGAATGATGTACAATTTATGATTTTTAAACTCAAATTAAATAACACTTAAAATTTGTTACTTTTCTCATTTACCTCATATTAAGGTATTAATAGGGTTCGACTTCGAAATCTTTGGATGTTAAATCTGAATTAATTTTTAAAAGATTGTTAATAAAAATAGTCATATTAATTACTGTATACTCGATATAAATTAAATTGAAATACATGGCTTAAAAAAGTAAAAACGTTTAAGAAAAAAACTAAAACAAGTAACGTAGCTAACACGGCTTTTCGATAAGAAAGCAACATCATGTCCACATAATCATACGTCTCACCTAGACACCTTCAGCCTCCTTTAAAACCCCCCAAACCAAAACACGTTTCTGAAAATTTCTTCAACTTCAACAATTTCTTATATTCTTCGATAATAATTCTCGTTAACGGTAATCTTTTATTTTCTTTTATTCTATGTTATTTTTCTCATCGAATGAAATTTCATTGATTAAACGATTCAGATTCAATTCTTTTGCAGAAAGAATAAAACATGGCGGAAGAACACAGACTGCAAGCACCACGATTATGCGTTAACAATTGCGGTTTCTTCGGCAACGCCGCAACGGAGAATCTCTGTTCAAGATGCTACCGTGATTTACAACTCAAAGAACAACAAGCTTCATCAGCCAAACTCGTTCTCAATCAATCCATCGCACCGTCTTCTCCGGCGGTGGTTGTTGCTGAACCGTCATCTTCGTTGCCGGATCCGGTTGGACCGGCGATCGTTGTGGTTGAAGAGAAACCGTTGCAACAGAATCGGTGTATGACGTGTAAGAAGCGCGTGGGGCTCACGGGGTTTAAGTGCAAGTGTGGGAGGATGTTATGTGGGACCCATCGTTACCCGGAGCAGCACGCGTGTGAGTTTGATTTTAAGGGGTTGGGGAAAGAGCAGATTGAGAAGGCGAATCCGGTGGTGAAAGGGGAAAAGTTGGAGAAGATCTGAGAAAGATTGGAAGGGTGTTTTGGTAATTTCGTTTTTTCAATGATTTGGGGTTTGGGTCGGGTTTCTGGTCTGTTAATCGGGTTGGTGGGTGGTGGTGGTTGGGTTAGTGGGTGGGTCATTGTTATTTGGTGGTCTGGTTATTATTATTATCGTAGAAAATTATTACATTTAAATATTTTTTAGTTGTCATATTTATTATTTGCATTCTGCTTAAACTTTATTGATACCAAATTTCCCCCGTAGCTCTTACATTATCATTGACATGTGATTATTGGGGATGAGCAAATTGTATTTAATTTGAACTGAGCTGTTTTTCAATTTGTTAGAACCGAATCAAACCATAATAGATCAATTCGAGCCGAACCGAACTAACCGAATTGTTCTTCAAATTGGTTGACAATGGTTCAGTCAGTTTGAACAAGAACAGTTTTTTCTAAATATTTGTCATGATACAGGAAATTTAACAATAACAATTTGATCAACATCATCACAAACACTAAAATGCTGCCATGGAATCAATTTGTTTCCAACATTAAACCTCGTAAGTAAGTAATTAATTCACAACATCACAAATTAAGATCAATGTATCGACATCAGCAACATGTAATTCACATACATAACTTTGAGAAAATTGCTCTTCTCCCAGAAACTTTTCCTCATTCCCCACCTCAAACTATAAAAAAATAACCCTAACATGAGTTGTATAACCAACGTGAGTTAGCTTACATTCAATATGATCAACGTGTTCGAAATACCAACGTGAGTAACTCACGTTGGTAACAACCCATTTCTTTTTAAACTTAATTGCAATTTTAGCTCCTTAACTTTCCTAAAGTTGTGATTTTAGCCCCCTAAGAAAAAAACTACAAAACAACCCCCTAAGTTTTGCAACTGTAGCAGTTTTGGCCCCCAAGGCAAAAAAAAAAAACGTGGCACCTCACTTAGGGTGCCACGTCAACGTAGACCGAGTCAATATCAGCCTTGGGGGCCAAAACTGCTACAGTTGCCAAACTTAGGGGGCTGTTTTGTAGTTTTTTTTCTTAGGAGACCAAAATCGCAACTTTGGAAAAGTTAGGGGGCTAAAACTGCAATTAAACCTTCTTTTTATTAATTTTTTTTTGCGGTATGTACTTTGAGAATTGAATACCATAGTGCTTGGGTGTGGGGTATGTTGTAACGTACCGTAATACTGTGCTAATCTTAAACCACTGATTTAAGAAAAATTGGGTGCGGAAACATGGCATTTAGTTTGGTCATGCACTCATGCATTGTCTTACTGTCATACTATTTGGTAAATACTAGAATGGGTAGCTAACAGTCAAAGATGATTAATAAGTTTCCATGTGATTTATGTTGTTATAAAGTTGAGAAACATACTGCAGGTGAAGACCAGCTTCCACAGGAGAGTGCATATGTTACCAAGGGCTCACACACCATTCCAGTCCAAATATGCTTCTTGCTTCACTTCATCATTTTTTGATACTTTGGGACATGTCTGTTTAAGGTAATTAAGATAGAAATTTAGGGAGTGATTATTTCAACATACTTTTAGGACACCATCTAATTGTAGTACACAACAAGAACTTAAAACACAACAAGAGCTTAAAATTTTTTTAAGTATACTTAATTAGTTAAACTATAAAATCAAAAGGACAAAATTGTGGACTTCAAACTTAAGGTGATATTGTGATTGCATTCAGCAACTGGCCTCTTACTACTATAGTTGCCTGAAATTGCCTGAAACATACATGTATTGTTAGAATAGGTGAAAGAGAAATACTAGCAAAAACATATTTTAACACATATTTTTCAATACATTTTATTTGATTAAGTTCCACCAAATCAAGTGAGACCCATATAAATTTGGTAAGGCCTACGTGAGTTTTAATCAATCAAGGAGAGCATTTTAAAAAGTATGTTAAAATGTGTGTTGCTAACATACCTCATAAGATGAAATATCCATTCACATAAGAAGAATCAGCAACATTTCTACTAGTTTGAATATTACTTTTTTAGAAAGAGAAGACACGTTACAACATACCCTACACACAAGTTCTATGGTATTCAATTCTTAAATTACATACTGCAAAAAAAGATTTAATAAAAGAATGGGTTGTTATCAACGTGAGTTAACTCGTGTTGTTGTTTAAAACGTGATTTAACTTTTGGGCATATGTTGTGCACATCAATAATAGATACCAACATGAAGGTGAGAAAAACCACAAGAATGGGGCGTTGAATTGTGTTTTTGGAAACTTCTTCTATTACGTTCTAGATAACTGTCCTCAGGTTCAGAGTCTGAAGTAGTTCAGAGTCTGAGTGAGTTCAGAGTCTATGTGCAGCAGATAAAGTAAAGAATAGAAGAAGAAAGAACACAAGCAATTATACAGGTTCCTTCCACAAACCGGAAGTAGTCCTGTCCTCCTTGCACTTCCAAGGAGAGTTCCACTAAAATGTAATCTCAAATTACAAGTTGCTCAATCACACAAGAAAGAGACTTATCTTTGCTCAAGGACACCTCCAAGAGACTTCTATGCTCAATCACACAAGAAATAGACTTCTATGCTCAAGGACAACTCCAAGAGACTTCCTTTGCTCAATCACAACTGAAAGAGACTTCTAACCAATTACAAAGAATTGAATAAGGTTTTGAATACTTGATATACAATCAGAGGTATTCACAATACAGTACGAAACAGAACAGACTCTGTTTTTCTAGACACTTAGGAATTCTAAGATAAAAACAATTGGAAGAATTCTCTAAGTTGTTGATGTTTGTTTTCGACGTTTTTGCACAGAGTATTGGCCTTTGCTTGTATGTCTAGATTCGTATTTATTTTCTAAGTCTTCATTCCTATTTATAGAGGAGTTGAGAGACGTTGAAAATTTAGCCGTTACATCAACGTGTCTTGCTTTGAAGCTTTGATTCTTCACCCTTGATCCTTTGCCTGATTTGATAGTTGTCCTATGAAGAACTTAATTCAAATCCATTCAAGAACAGAAGGAACAACGTCTGCAGCAATGTTACTGTTATCTTTGTCTTGTTGCAACGACAAAGATTGCAGAGAAGGTGGTTGCAGAGTTCGTGGCCGTACACTTCGTACAATGTCCTTTGTCAACTCTGGTGAAGTAGCTTCTGGCGAGATATGCTTCTGATGACCAGTGCTTCTGATGTTCTTGCTTTTGATGACGTGTCTTCAGGAGCTCTTCTTCAGACTCGTTTCTTCAGACGCAGTTCTTCAGACTCATTCTTCCAGATGCTTTAAGCTTCAAATAAATTCCTTTGCTCTTGAACTTGTTCAATCAGAATCTTTAAGAATAGTACTTTGATTATGGATCCTGTACACTTGAACAAATTGTTTAGCATATCCAATTGATTATTTTTAATACCTTGTTATTGTCAAAACTCAATAAGTGCCTTGTGAAACACCCTTTGTTCCAACACAACACACTTTTTAGCTCAAAAATATCCTTACCAAATACTTCTTAACTGTTTACTTGACATTAATTCCCTTAGAGTGTGTTTGGATGGGGGAATGTAGTGTTTTGAGGGAATTCAAATACTTTGAGGTGGATTCCATTGTTTGGATAATAATTTGAAGAATTTTCAAAATGAAGGAAATTTATGAAGTATTTTGTTTAAGTTAAATTTAGAGAATTTCAAATTTCTTCATTGTTTTAATTTTTCAAAATTTGCATTTTGGTCCCAAATTTTCCAAAAATTTCAATTCGACCCCAATAAATTTACAAAAATTGCAAATTGGCCCCTCAAAATTTTCGAAAATTATAATTTGACCCCTCAATTTTTTTGAAATTTACAAATTGACCCCAAATTTAAAATTTGGCCCAAAAAAATTAAAATTTATAAAAGTTGCCCAAAAATGATGACTATGAAATTTTTTATTACTCCATCCAAACAAAAGTATTGAGAAATGAAAGTAATTTAATTGAATCATTTAAATTGCCTAAAATTCTAAATTCTTTAAAATTTCTCAATTACCCCATCCAAACATACTCTTAAAGTTTTTGGTTCTCTAGAATTTGCTTATACTTTAGAATCAAACAGAAAGAAATCGGGCTCTAGGTTAAGAAAATGCATTTATTTGGGTTTGAAAACTGGTGTAAAATGCCACATTTTATTTGATCTACACTCAAAAAAAAATTTCTTGTCAAAAGATGTCTTTTTCTTTGAAAACATTTTTATCTATCAGTCAAAATTGTCAACTGATAATATGAGCAAAACTCCTAATGGCTAATCATTCATTCCTTGATGACATCATTGTTTCCCCTTCACAATCTCATTCAGATGCTACTTATGCATTGGATCCTGATTCTAATAATTCATTTGCATAAAATTATTCTTTGCATTCCACTCATACATCTGCTGAAACTTCATTACACGACTCTCTGCATATCTCAGATTCCCAATCTCAATAGAATAGTACATCATAAACCAAACTAGCCTTAATAGATTCTTGCTCAAAGTCTCATCAGAAATTGTTGCATAGGGCAAAACATGATCTAGAAGAAAATAGCAAACATATTCCACCATAGATTTATAATTCTTTACCACCATACATATTAAGTATCTGAAAGTTCATAGAACGTCAATGCTATTTTTTTTAGAGGATAGAACGTCAATGTATATTAATGATCAACAATGATACATACTAGAATATAAGCCTTTCTACCTTATTTTTTTTTGTTTTTTGTTTTTTTTAAAGAATAAGCCTCTTTCTACCTTTTTTTTTTGAGGGAAACGTGCTTATAGCATTTCATTGATAATAAGAGATTCAATACAATTGGGTATTTCATAATAGACAGCGGGACTAGTCAGAAACGCGGTGTCTCTTGTAAGTGCATGAGCAACCCCGTTAGCTTGTCGCCTAACAAACTCCACCCTAGAGTTAGAAAATAAAAGACTAAACAAAGAACGACAAGAAGTAATAATGCAACCAAATTCAGACGTGTCATTCCTATCAGAGAGAAAAGCATCGACCGTCAACTTAGAATCCGTTTCAAAATCCACATTATCAAACTGCATATCACTGAGCCATTGCAAAGCTAAGAATAATCCAAGTGCTTCGCCCACATCCACCGGAAGGAAACAAGGATGCAACACAGTTTTTGCCAACACAAAACTACCGTCTTGGTCCCGAATACAAATGCCAATACCTGTTCGATTAAGAGAGTTTGAGAAGGCAGCATCAATATTGCATTTATATCAACCCAACAAAGGGCGTTGCCATCAATTGGCTGTGTGTAATGGCGATACAGGAGGACCCCCATTGTGGGTCGGTGAAGACGTAGTGGAAGCAGTAGAATCACGAGCGACATGGGAGTTTGCTAATTGCCAGTCAACAACCATGTTTCGGGCTCGCTCCACCACTAAAGCACTAGTTTCTGTGACATCGTCCCAAACTCTAAGGTTATGGTGTTTCCAAATACTCCAGAGCACGGTTGTGAAACGCTGCAATAAGTCAGCAGACAATACTTAAAGAATAGAGAAAATAGCATCTGTAGCTGACGAGGTAGTTGAAAGCGCATGTTGGATGGAGGCCCATAATCCAGTCCTATGCCAAACCTGGGTAGCAAACGGACAAGCAAAAAAAACATGGGCAAAATCTTCATACCCTGAATCGTAACTAGCGCAATTCGTTGGACAATTGACGCCTTTGTCGAGCAGTCGTACTCGTGTTGGTAGACAGCCCCTGCAAATACGCCAAATTAGATTTTTTACCTTCGGAGGAACTTGGAGATTCCAAATTCCAGTCCAATATCCCGGTCGCCACAAATAAGAAGAATCAACCAGCTCTGTTACACATAGCCTATATGCACTACGTACAGAGTAACGTCCATTCCGTTCCGCTTTCCAAATTATTCTGTCAACGTCGACCCGGGGAATAAGAGGCGTGTGTAGAATCTTGTCTGCTATATCGACACTGAAAGCCTCTTTCTACCTTGACATGTTCTTCCTAAATCATATTCATACTTATTTGAAAAAGCATCATATATTTATTCGTGAATCGTGCTAATATTTAAAATCAAGTGGTCTAATTATCTCCATATGTTTGCATGAATTTAGCATCCTATCATTGAAACTATATTAAAGTCAAACATAATTAATGGTGTAACATTTATGATCGAGGTAATTCAACTAGAGAATGACCATGTGTTTGTTTGATTCTCTTGATTTTGATTAAATTGATCATGTAAGATTGATTCTACTTGAAAAGCAATCAAATTTGTCAAAATCAATTCGATTTTCTATTAAATTAATTTTAACATCTTTAAAAATGGAACCAAACACACATAACCCTTTCTCCAATCTAATGTTTGTTTATTATACATTTCTTTCGAAGTTTCTTGTCGCTTAAAGTTAAATTTGGTTGGTATCTGCTCGAAAAAATGAAGTCAAGCACACATCTAAACTTAGATTTTCTAATGGAAAAAAAAGTGTAGCCTAGGTATTTGTCAAGGCAAAATGTTTAAAAACAATCACTGATGGCTGTGTTTTTCTTCTCTAAACTAAGCTTAGATGATGAAAGTGTAATTAAACATGGTCAACAATTATGCTAATATTAAAGTATGATATATATATATTTTTTTTAACAATAACAAAGCTTAATGCATTTTATTTATAATAATAGATTTGAGCAGCTTCGTTTGCTTGTCTCCTGATAAACTTAACATTAGAGTTCATAAGATCGATACTAAGCAGATATGCACATTTACTAGTTATTTCACTGAAGTCTGATACACCGATCTGCTTTCCATATATTTTGTCTACAACTGTCTTAGAGTCGACCTCAAAGTCCATGTTCCACAGTTGTAAACCCCTTACCCCTTTCATAGTTGTTAACAGCTGAAGCGCCTCTCCAACATTGATATCAAGAAGAGGGCACTTTATTATATCTATTTTTTCAAATGCTCCACATAAGTGTGCTAAAGATTGGCTGCCATAATATTATCTAGAATGGATCTATCCGACACAAATGTCGACTGATTGTCTGATATGCATTTGTCAAGAACGAATTTCAATCGATTGGCGAGTACTTTAGCCACTACTTTATACAAAGCATTGCACAATGAAAGGGGAGGGGTGTGCACCGAGTTGAGGAGGGGCTGAAGGGTATTGCTATAGATTATTTTGTGGAACTCTTCCAGAAATCTACTAGTGTGCGTCATAGTGTTATCGTCGGAGTCAAAATTAAAATATTTCGATGACAATCGGATTATATGATCAAAATGTCAGTTAACTGCAACTTAAATGTTAAAAGATTGTTGGGATATTTGATATATTGTGCGGGTTTAAATATGTAATTTCTTACATTTTAGTTTTGTCTCTAATCAGTCTTACAAGAAAAGAAAAGAAAAAAAAAGGATCAAATTCTAAAGGGTTATTGATGTCGTGTTATTAGGGGCATATACGAAAGCATGATGCTAGTTTAGCTAAATAATGCCTAAAAAAATAAATTAGTTTAGCTAAATTAATTAGTGAGTTTTTTTTACTCAAATTGATTATTGAAGTTAAAAGATGGTTGTTGTGACTTGTGATCTTTTCTACAAGACTAACGTTTTTACCCGACAAAGTATGGTGGAGGTCCCTTATCTTCAAATTCAATAACCAAACACAACCTCCCAATTTTTTTCTTTCTATTATTATTACTTTTTGCTTTGGTCAAGCCTGCCTCAAAAGACTCCAAATCACTACATCATTTTATTTTACTCACAAATAATCCCTTTTTCTCCAGCTACCTCACGTGAATTAATAATCACCATATCTTCTTTAAGATAATGAGGTCCTTGCAACGTACTATGATCACTTTTTCCTATACACACTTGCTTAGTTTTTGAAATTTTTTGCTTAATTGATCACCATTTTGAGTGCTTTTCGTAGCAGATCATCTAAGTATGCGACTAAAAATTGTTGCTCCCTAGTTCTGATTTCATATAATTGGGTAATTAACTTTAAGCTTGTAAAGCTACTTGAAATTGGTGTATGATTTGGTTAGTCCAAACTAGACTAAATGACATGAAAGTATAAGGGAGCAATTAAAAATAGAACGATAAACTTGACCAAGAAAATACTAGAATGAAAAAAAATCGTTCATTCTGTTTCAAAGTAGTACACAGTTATTTTTAAAGAAATTGTTTTAAAAAGAGTGTTACTCTCAATTTTTAGTATAGTTTTAATTTTTTTTTTCAATCATAAAACCTAATTAGTAGTACTATGTGCATCACATTCATATTTTTATTTTTTACTTTGTATTTTTGTGCATCACGGTTAGCCCTAATTTGTTTTTCTTTCATAAATTTATCAATTATGTGAAATAGTCAAATACAAAAATTATTGTGAAACAAGCGAAATACTATATTTATATTTGGTGAGTTTGTTGCTGAAGAAAACTTTCTATCAATTATTACTAAATCCTGTTGATATATAGATAAAGTTGGCCTCAATAATTTTGTCAGCCACTCTTAAACTTATTTTCCTCTTTTTTTTTAAATTATGTTTTGTTAAAATAAAAATATTATGAATTTTTAATAGCTAATAATATAGACACAAGAGATAAGCATAAAACCAATTTCTTTATTCTCAATAATTGTCTTTTTTAGGAGCAAGTTCAATTAATGAAGAGTACATAGAATACTAACCACATATACAACCCAAAAACACATAAAAAGAGGGAAAGAAAAACACAAAGTAAACCCAATCACCAAGCAAAAGAAGGATAAGTATTCCATAATAACACTTCAATGAGCCACACTGCACTCATAATACAATCAACACTTATTTTCTTTAGCCAAAAATAATCTCCACCTATCTTAGAATAGTTCATTGGGAAATAGTTTCTTCTTCTAATATATATATATTCTTTCTGCATGCTTGTATTTCAGGTTGAAATACTCCTTGTATTCTACATAATTATTTTTGCTTCTGATATAAAATAAATTATTTATTGGAAAAAGGACAGATAGATGATATATATGTGCCATTGATTGTGCCCAACACTAGTGGTCACTAGTAATCATCTTTACAATGCAAAAGTAACAACAAGGCATTGTTAAAATCTTTAACAAGATTTAGGGCAATATTGTTTTTTCTTTCTAGCTTGATAATGTCTGTGCATGATTTTATGTGACATTCAACTATTCAAGTTTTAGGTCACGGTTATGAAGTTCATAGAATCACATCCTTTACGGAAAAATTATATAAAATCAATCAACTACGTACCAATAGCCATCAATGACAAGCCATGTAGTAAAATAATTATTATTATTATTATTTTTTAAACTCGGTGTCCGATCCAAGGACCGACTAATCTGAGGGGACCAATCCCACCGCCCACTTGCAGGAGCCCTGTTCTAAGCCAGAGCAAGCTCTGTATGGACTTGCCCACCGAAATTGGCACCAGTGGGAATCGAACCTGAGACTTTGAGAGGAACAAACTCCAAGATCCCAAACCAACCACTAGGCCAACCCCAAATGGGTTAGTAAAATAATTATTACTATCAAAGTGTTACACTTAACAGATCTTAAAACAACAGTATAGCTAGTACTCAAGTCCTTACAATGAGGATTACCGTTTAGTAATGAACCGGATAAATTTTCTCCATTGAAAAGGTTAAAAAAAACTTAAACATGATATAACACTTTTTCAAAAAAGAAAATTCATATGCTTCATCACTTGAGGTAATACCATATTATTTAACTAACTAACCACAAAACAAATTAAACTCTTCCATAATCCATACCTCTTAATTCCCTGCTAGCTTATCATCACTGATCGGCAAATGCTCAGTGGCAAACAATTCTCCATTAATTTCATGGCTTAGCAATTGTTGAGAATTTTTTGTTACTGAGCACAAGCGTACACAATAATCAAGCTTTGCTACAATTTCTAGTTATTACTAAACTACTACTCTTTATATAGTATATGATAGATGTATTAAATATATAGCATGTTAGATCATGATATTAATGGTTTTAAATTGCGGTCCACACTCGTCATTACTATTAGATGTAAAAGTTAGTTACATCAGTTAGTTACACTACTTAATTATATTTAAGTAGTGTAACTAACTAATTAGTGTAATTAACTGTGTAATTAACTTTTACATCTAATAGTTACGGGTGCAATATAGGAGATTTTGATGTTTTTATAATAGCATCACAACCACAATTTCGACTGCACAAATCAGTTGCATTTTATCACAATATACAAGTTTGTAAATGTGATTGCAACCACAATTTAAAACCATATCATGATCATGCATGAGCAACTTCATCATCAGTATTGCTGCATTCTTTCTCGTCTTCAAAGCCTTCAAGAGAAGGAGTCGGGGAATGACCTTTTCCGAAGGATCTAACATGATCTTTAAGAGATCTTTTGTGTTTAAAATCTGAACCACAAGTGCAATACCAAAACTTTCCACAGTTTTTTTCATGAGTTCTCCAATCACCTTTAACAGCAAATGCTTTAGAACATTTTCTGCAGATAAATGGTTTTGTTCCATGCTTTCTTTTGTAATGAGTTTGGAGAGTTCTGAAGTCCTTCAATGGTTTTGCTCTTGGATGATTGATGTTGTTCTTGCAACCGTGAGCACAACAATAACATGGTAGCCTTAACATTGCTGCTGGTTGTGTTCCTTTAAGTGAGTCTGGTCCTTTCCTAAATTCTGATCCATGCCCCCACATATGCATCTGCAAAATGATCAAATTTCTGTTAGTTCTTTTTTTTGAGCTAACATGCTCATTCAATTCTAATTTCATAGTTTTTTAGGTAAACATTAAAATCAGTTGCAATCAAGAAAATATATGGCCAATGTTATTTGGAAAAACCCAAGTCCGGTATAAAATAGAGATAAATTACAAAATAAATATATGTGGTGTGTTATTCGGAAAAACCCAAGTCCCGCATATAATAGAGATAAAATATGAAATAAGATTATAAAGAGTAAAACCCTTTAGTTTTGTAAGGATGACGAGAGTTAAAACAAATATAAAAACTTAACAAATAAAATGTCACTATTATTTTTATCATCACCATTATCATGGATATGTGGTTCTTGATTAGCTCTTTGGTTTTTCTTATGTAATTGGATTGAGTATTCTTGAACTCTGTCTTAGTATAACTATTCAATATAAAAAAAAAAGTTTGATCTAATTCATAAGGATCTAACTAATTAACTAGTCAAATTATTCTCAAAGCTATGACTAATACAAGAAATCTTGAATTATATCCTTTTTATCGACAAGAAAGAAGTCCTTGAAACATAAGAACAAATTAAGGGTAATGCCCTAGTATACATCAAGCAACTTAATTTAAAAGTAGTAAATTCACACACATACTCAAATTTTGAGTACAAATACAATGCCCTTGATAAGGAGTGGTAGATGTAGCGCCTCCTCTCCCATATTATTATGACAATTTCTTGTCTTTGAAGACACAAAGTTCTAATTCTTCATAGATTCTAAGAAGGTATATAAATCTTGAATTATACATATTGCATACTCTTTGATATGAGAAAGGAAATATAAAGGCATGAAGATATGGTCTTTTACTATATGATAAAACTAAAAGAGCCTTTTACTAAAAGTTGGGATACCCTAGAGGGAGCGGGACAACAAGCCATTCATTTTGCTCACATTTTTTAAAGTTAAAGGAAAGCAAAAAGATAGGAGAGGGTCATGCATCAAAGATTAGTCATATTGAATGAATTTTTTTTTGAAGGAGTCATTTAATTGAATGATTGTTTTCTTCTTCATGGTTATCTTCGTCCTCCTAATCATAATGTTAAACACCTTAGTCATATTAAATTATATTGGATATATATATATATATATATATATAGTAGATAATTCAAGTTCTAAATGCACATTCATGTCACACAAAAAAAGAAGAAGAAAGAGATTAAGTATAATTATGTGCTTTGGACGCAGAAATTTGTCATCATAGTAACGAAGGATAAAGAGGGTTTAATAATAATTATTTTTTATACATGGATCATGTTAAACTAGCATAGGAGGATAACATTTTGTTTTTTAACAAAACAGCAAAGGAGGAGAACTATTAGCCGACACAAGATGCACAATTAAGATATAAATTTGAAATAAAGTGACGGTGTATGTTCAAGAAAAACTTATTCATGTACTCATATCAATTAGTTTTTTGTTTTTTTTTGAGGGAGTCAATAGTTATGACCTTATCTAAAAATAATATCAATAATTTTGAACTTAAATAGTATAGTCTATAGTTGGGTGAAGACATGATCGATTTATTTCATCAATTAAGTACTTAATTACCCATGTAATTAATTGAACCATTGAAGTGATAAAATATGAATAAGAAGTTATGTGTATGAATGGAAAGAAAAAAAGTTGCGTATGAAGTATGAACTATGATATGAAAAAACATGTATGATTGCTTGATTTTCAATATCTCCGTCTCTCTTATCTAATTTGAATAATTGATCCTATCTTTATATTCTTGACTAAAAAATAAGTGTATATTTGTTCTTTGCACACAGGTTAAATTATGAGTAAATAGTATACCGTAACAGAAATTCTAATTAAACTTACTTATTATAACGTTTATCCATATAAGAGAAATTTGCTTTCAAAAGAAAACCTAAGGGAAATTATTGACCTAAGACTACTAAATACAAATTATGCCTCGAATAATTCTTGATAACATTTTACTTACATTTTAATTGAACTTTAAATTATCAAAATTTTTTTCCCTAAAAATCGAAGGGTTAAGAAGAAAAAATATACCAAGTTTAAATTATCAAAATCTTTTCCCCTAGAAATCGAAGGGTTAAGATGAAAAAAATATATCAATATGAGAAATTGAGAACCAATTACTAACCTGCATATTATTGTATCTATTGAAGGTCTTACTGCATATGGAGCAAGCAAACTGCATAGGTCCAACAAGAATCTGAGCAGGAGTTGGTATCCAAAACCTTCTCTCCTCCTTAAAACAAAAACCATGCACGTTTTTCTTCAATTCTTCTTCCTTAACACAATCAAAAACCTTATTCTTCTCATCATGTTCATCAGATTCGTGACCTCCTATGTTAGGCAATCCAATGTGCAAAGCCACAGTCACATGTTCCACTTTCTCTTCTTTTACTTCAAGATCATCCTTTTGCATCCTATGGTCGTCCTCATAGGGCTTAATTCCACTAGAGATGGGTAAAAACTGGAAAGTTTCTTGGGATAGTTTGTGTTGATGAGTTGATGAAGGAGATGATGAGGGTGAGGAATTAGATGGTTTGAGCCATTCAATGAAAGTTGGGGTTTGAAGGTATAGATTCTTGTCTTCTACATTGCACTGATCCCTCAAACCCATCTTAATTCTAGAGAGAGATAGAGTCCCTAGATTTGTGAAATATATTCAATTATTCTCTCCCTAGAAAGGTTTATATCCATGACTTTATGTATGAAAGCCTGCACACATATAAGTATCAATAAAGGTGAGGATTTTATTTATTTATTTATTTTATTTTTTGTAAGTGCGAAGTATCCATCAGCTTCGTCGTTGGTTATACTAACATGTACCAAAAATTCTAAAACAACATATTATTTTTTATTTACAAGAAAAAAGTCGAAGACTTTGTTTATGACATTTGAATCCAATTTCATTTCATGACTAAAAAAAGTTAAATCAGTTCTCATTAAAAAGTGACACTCCTTATCCTACAAATCGATTATTTAAGGATGAATTAAACTTAATATGATATCAAAGTTCATCTATTAGGATACCCATTATTTATATTAACACACCCAATTTAATAGTGTTTGATGTGAGATGACGTATTGAGAAAAACTTAATTGCCACATAGAATAAATGTATAAGTTTGAAAATGAGTTAACAAAACCAATTTTATAAGGATATATTGAGACAATATAAAAACTAAATAATGTTTGGACCAACTTATAAATATTATGTGGTTTTCTTTGTCTTTATGGACCTTTTCTTTACCTTTTTTTTTTAAATTTTTTTTTTCCCCTTTTTGTTTACCCTTATACTTTTTTTTTTTTTTTTTTTTTTGTTTTCGTTTTTTTTTTTTTTGAAAGGAATGTTTTTCCATTTTTGGGCCTTATTTTCAAGTCGGCTCTAAGAACTGTTTTTGACTTTATAATTGAGCAAATTGTTATTTAGTCTATGACTTTGCACCTCGCTGTCACAAATGTCCTTGACTCAAGATTAATTACAAAGAAGTTTTTGACTCTACACTTTCGTTATCACTTTAGTCTCTGGCGTTAAAAAATGACAATAATTTTACTTATATAAATTGCAAATTAAAGTATAACACTAAAAAAAAATATAGCTATTTATTAAAAAAAAAGTGAGTTCAGGTCAAATTCATCTATAACTTACTTTGTCTATAATTACAGTTTGTAAGCAACTGAGTAATTTTATTTTTTAGTTCTATCTTTACAATTTTCATTACTAACAATGCTTTTAACTGCTTAAGATATCAAAATAAGTTTATTAAATAAATGGTAGTCTATTAAATAAATGCGCTCCTTCATTTTTCCCATGAAAAGCATAGAATATATAAGATAGAAAATTATTAGATTTTAACTAACATTTTTTTACGAGCGGTTTTAAACTCCATTATATGAATATAAACGGTGGTTAATATTTTCATTGATAATACTTAGAGAAGATACTATTTTTATTGAGTGTTTAAATAATATGGAGACCGACCATACCACCAGTTGCAGAGAAGCAGATCACCAATGTGAAGAGTACACCCCCTGATTAGGAGTTTCACCTTGTTTATTCAAATCAGAACAATGAGATTTTAAATAAATTTATGATTTTTATACAATTAGTGAAATGAAATATCAACCACACACTATAACACAATTTATCAACACACATTCTCTCTCTAATTAGGGTCACTACTTTGATATGAAGCATATAGTAAATAATATCATTCACCTTAAATTAGGCCCACACCTTAGAGAAATGTTATTTTTATAAATGGAACAAAAACTATTGAAATTGATGGTTAAAATTAAATTAAAATATGTATAAATTTCTATGAATTTCTTGTGATATGGTTGCAAAGTTATTGTTCATAAGATGGAATCAGAATTTGTTTAAATTTGACAATTGAGGATACCTATTTTAAACCATTATGGGATTATGATGTTTTTATAAATACTAATGCGTATATCATAACAATGCACAAAAATAAATTTTATGAGTACTTAAATCAATGGTAAAAAAAAAGAGAGAGAGAGTTAGGGCCCAGGGGGAAGGAAATGAGAAAGGGGGAGAAAAGAAGGAGATGCAAGAAGAAAAGAGAAATGTAGAGGCATAAAAAAATAAGGAGAAATGATGGAGATAAAAATATACAATTCTTATCATAGGAAGAATTTTTAGCACTAATAAATCACTAACATGTTCATCAAAATTTTGAAGTTCTCTTTTAATATCACAAGATTTTTTTGTAAAGGGTAAAAAGTTATGATAGAATAACACTAGATTTGTACATTTTTTTTAAACATCGTAATAGTCCCAATTAAATATCATAAGACTTATTTATTTTTTTATTAAAATCTTAATTGAATACCAAATAAATTTTACGTTATAAAATAGTATTTTAAAATACTATAAATTCTTAATCCAAAACACCTCCCCACCCAGTGTTTTTAATACGTAGGGTTAGCTTGGAGGATTGAGAAGGATTAGAACATTAAATTCGTGGATATTTTGGAGACTCTATAGAGATGTTGAAATAATTACATCTTCAACCACATGGTGACTACACTTGTAATTATTATTATTTTATTTTATTTTTTAAACTCGGTATCCGATCTAATGACCGACTAATCTAAGGGGACCAATCCCACCGCCCACTTGCAGGTCCCCGTTTAAAGCCAGAGCAAGCTCTATATGGACTTAGCCCACCGAAATTGGCACCAGAGGGAATCGAACCTGAGACCTTTGGAGGAGCAAACTCCAAGATCCCAAACCAACTACTAAGCCAACCCCAAATGGGTTTACACTTCTAATTATTATTTCTCAGACAAAACATCAAGAGGAGTTTATTGTCGTTATCTTGACTATGAAGGATAAATTTGATTCCATTTTGGATATGTATCTATTCATAGAAGTTTCTCATGGAAGGCTTTTAAGAATGAGTGGATTTTACTCAACTATGATAGTACATTCATGCATTTTGATAGTAAAGTTGTTTGTGAACATGATGGTTTCTCTTATCGTCAGATTTTTCATGAATATTGACTTCTTTTTTTCATTACCAATCATGAATGTGGGCTATGTTTAAAGTAAAATGATATATATTGCAAAATGTATTTCGTGAAACATCGCGAATGAGTTGTGAAAGAAAAAACATGCAGAAAACAACTCTTTTTGCTTTTTACAGCGGTAGAAAACACAAGGTAGATTGGTTTCCCCACCTTTGTCATTGCAAAACCTGATATCCAAATCCAACTAAGTTACATCATAAAACTCTTATCCACCACTACCGAAGACACTGATTTTGATTGGACACCAAATTTCATCGTTTTCACATTTGTTTGTCCATTTCAGATCCATTTATATCTTAGACCATTTCAATTTTGCTTACATATTCATCTTTAATGTTATCTAAGAATACAAGTTTATCAACCAATGTCTCAAAGTTACCTTTGGAAAGAACCAACAGAAGAATGTTTTCTTCTAAATCAATTAAGTGTTAGAAGTCAAGTGGAACTTCAACAACACAAACCACTTAGAGAAGAATGGTCATATTAATGCTGCTACTATATGGACACAACTATTGAGTGACAGAGGATATATTACATTATGATGAAAGGGACAAAACATCCTCAAAGATCAAAGAAGAGAAAAAATCATTGAAAATAAGAGCGTGAGGATTATTTACTTTCCAGAAATCACAAGTGATGGTACTATGGCGGCAAACGGTTACTTGGCCATTTATTTTAAGGTATAAAAAAAGTAGGAGAAATACATGTTTAGAAAAAATGACGCACATGTGAAAAATCCATTCGGGATACATTGACGAGATCTACTCTCGCGACATATGGCAGTGCTCATGTTTAAAAAAATTTAGGTGTCTCTTGATTGAGGTCTGAGGAAGGTGAAAATGGAGTTTGATTCTAAAAACAACCATGTCTTTGAGTTTTTCTCTAGTATCTCATATCATTATGATGCTTGTGAAGTTGACCCATTTTTTCCCTCCCGAAGTCTTCTTTTATTCTTGCCACTTTATCCTTCCTTTTTTGAATTACACCCCCATCCTAAACCCTTTGTTAATACAATTATTCTAGTTTCCACAAAATCATGGGGATGTATCTTGAAGAAAAATAACCTCGTAGATTTTTCCCTCCCAACGTCTTTTATTCTTCCCACTTTATCCTTCCTTGTTTGAATTACCACACCACCCCCCCCACCCCAGCCTACATATGCACTTCACTCATAACATTGAAAGAATTTTTTTACTTATCCAAATCTATTTAACTTACTAATATCTAATAATTGATTATTTTTACCCCTCGTCTCCAAATAATGATTAACATTAAAACTAATAAGGTACTAAAAAATTCAATTTATCATTGATTGCACCTCTTAATTAACTACAATAGCTTATGAAATATATATATAGATTTTTTCGAAGATCCAACATTAAGTAATACAATAGAACCATAAGTACTTGCATTTATACATTCATCATCGATGGAATTTTTTTATAAAGATATCATCATATGCTACATACATGCCAAACAAACTTGTCAATCCACCCTTTTTATAACATTCACAATAAATCTATCAATTTATTCGAAAACTCCTTAATACAGAATTACAACTTCCGAGTCTTCAACTTCATTTACTAAGATTTTCGGTATCCAATAAGCTTTGACTCCATCTTCAAAAATGGGTTTTTTGATATTCATGTAGTGTAATCCTCTTACTTCACTGAGTAGTAGGGGTAATGTCTTCCATGAATATAATGACATCAAATCCCTCAGTTGTATCAGTTATGATTGTTGATTGGAAAGAGTTTCCATCTAAAAAGCTATGTGAAACTTAGATATGTGGGGATTAATATATATATATATTTGAAAGGTAAAATTAAAGATTTTAAAAGTATAAGTTTTAAAAATTTCAAAATTGAAACATTATATTAACTATAGTTTGTAGCAAAGTCATACTACAATCAATTATCATTTAACCTAATAACGTAAAAAAAAAAAACTAAAATAGAAAATTAGAGCATTGAATTTGTAGATATTTTGGAAAATATATGGAGAGCTTGGAATGAGTATATCTTCAACGACATGGTTGCTACACTTGGATTAATAAGAGTACGAAGGACAGAGATATCACCCCTCTTGGATATGTATCGACTACTAGATATTTTCCATTGAAGGCGTCTAAGAGGGGGTAAATGTTGCTTAACAATAATGGTCCAATTAAGGATTAGTAAAGTTGTTTGTGACCAAGATAATTCTCTTATCGTCAGATTCTTCATGAATATTGATATATATTTTTATTTCAAATATTGAATGTGGATTATGATTAAAAGTATTGAAGTGGATCTTGACTCGGGTACGGGGAAGGTGAAAAATATAATCTAGTTTTAAAAGCAATTATGTCCTTGATTTCTAGTTGGTGTAGATTTATACATCTCAATATAACTCTAGTATCTTGTATCTTGGAGTTGCATATAAAGTTGACGCACTTCTCAGATATCCATGTCCATAATGAGGCAATTCAAGTAACGGATGATTTTACGAAGTATGGCCTATTTTTATCTAATGAGGATAAAGTTTTTTTTAACTTCCCTAGCCCTGTTGGCGGATAGGAGCATTGTCGTCTTTCATATATGCTTTAAGTTCCAATTTTTTTTGTTTCTTTTGTTGTTGGAAGTATCCCCTTTTATTAAAAATAACAATAACAACATATAGGTTCGTGAAAAATACATTCGAATATAGAAGTTTCTATAAGGCTATGTTTGGAAGTTTGTAGGGAAAGTTGAGGGAAAAATAGATGAATCATTCACCATTTCTTAGAGAATATACTTTAATATTGAGAGTATTACTAGGGATGTCAATGCAGCGGGTTAGGGACGAGGGTGCTTTACCATCCTCTACCCCGCAGGTGAATCTGTTCCCCATCCCTGATCCTCGCCACAGGAAGATTGTTTCCCATCCTCGTCCATGCGGATCCCAATTAAATTAATTTAATATTTTTTGTTGAGATTGGGATTGCTACAAATTTAGAATAAGGAAGATAAAATTTAGCATATGGAAGTGGTGTAGATGAGATGTCGAGAATGAAGATGTCGAGAGTGAAATTTGGAACTGAGATTGAGAGGCAAGAGATTGAAAATCATGGAACTCACATTGAGAGGTGAGAGAGGAGATGATGAGTCATGAGAGGCTCCTAGGGTTTGCTTTCACCATGAGATTGAGAGGCAAGAGAGGTGATTGAGCTGCTCAGGGAGATGATGTCGAATATAGTGTTTTTTGGTCGGTGGCGGGAGGGTACTTCCCTGTTCCAATCTTCAAAGTGCTCTCGGGGGAATATCCACCCCATATCCCATCCCCGCGTGCGAAAAATTCCCCAAATTTGAGGACTCGAACGTGAATCTCCCCGTGGATCCACTACGACAAATCCCCATTGACATCCCTAAGTATTAAACCAACATAGATTTAATTTGAAGAATTTACTTCAACTGTAGAAGTAAATGACATGACTACATTAGTGAGAAATAAGTACA